>Ga0209344_10000654_pt1 | contig 55625 bp, 46 predicted proteins | sample Cruoilmetagenom6_FD_187293 | JGI IMG/M metagenome (GOLD analysis project Ga0209344, IMG submission 187293) | Oil polluted marine microbial communities from Coal Oil Point, Santa Barbara, California, USA - Santa Barbara Oil Seep Sample 6 (SPAdes)... | ecosystem: Environmental > Aquatic > Marine... | reverse complement strand
CTAGAGTTGGTCGTGTTAATGGAGAATTCATCATTAACCCAACATTTGCTCAATTAGAAGAGTCTGACATCGATATGATGATTGGAGCTTCTGCAGATTCTGTAATGATGGTAGAAGGTGAAATGGATGAAATTTCTGAAGAAGAAATGGCAGATGCTATTAAGTTTGCTCACGAAGCAATTAAAGTACAATGTGCTGCTCAAGTAAGATTAGCAGAAGCCTTTGGAAAGAAAGCAACTCGTGAATACGAACCAGAAAGAGAAGACAAAGATTTAGAGAAGAAAGTACATGACATGGCATACGATAAAGTATATGCTATTGCAAAAGCTGGATCTTCTAAGCACGAAAGAAGTGCTGCTTTTCAACAAATAAAAGAAGATATTATAGCTACATTTTCTGAAGAAGAATTAGCAGATTATGGTGGTTTAGTATCTGAGTATTACCGCAAAGCAGAAAAAGCGGCTATTAGAGATTTAACCTTAAACGAAGGGTTACGTTTAGATGGTCGTAAGACTGACGAAATCAGACCAATCTGGTGTGAGGTAGATTACTTACCATCTACACATGGTTCTGCAATCTTTACACGTGGAGAAACGCAAGCATTAGCTACAGTAACTTTAGGTACTTCTAGAGATGCAAACCAAATAGATATGCCTTCTCAAGAAGGTGAAGAGCGTTTCTATTTACACTATAACTTCCCTCCGTTTTGTACAGGTGAAGCAAGACCTATTCGTGGAACGTCTCGTAGAGAAGTTGGACATGGTAACTTAGCACAACGTGCGTTAAAAGGTATGGTGCCAGACGAGAGTCCTTACACTGTAAGAATAGTATCTGAAGTTTTAGAATCTAACGGTTCTTCTTCTATGGCAACTGTTTGTGCTGGTACAATGGCATTAATGGATGCTGGTGTACAAATGACAAAACCTGTTTCTGGTATTGCAATGGGATTAATTTCTGATGCCGATTCTGGAAAATACGCTGTATTATCTGATATCTTAGGAGATGAAGATCACCTTGGTGATATGGATTTTAAAGTAACAGGTACTGCAGATGGTATTACAGCTTGTCAAATGGACATTAAAGTAAAAGGTCTGTCTTACGAAATTCTTGTAAATGCACTAAAACAAGCTCGTAATGGTCGTTTACATATCTTAGAGAAATTAACGGATACCATTGCTACACCAAACGCAAATGTTAAAGAACATGCGCCTACAATGGTAACAAGACGTATTCCTAATGAATTCATTGGAGCTTTAATTGGTCCTGGTGGAAAAGTAATTCAGGAAATGCAAAAAGAAACTGAGACAACTATCGTTATTAACGAAGACCCAGTGACTGAAGAAGGTATTGTTGAAATTTTAGGAGTTGGTAAAAAAGGTATCGATGCTGTAATGGCAAAAATTGATGCTATTTTATTTAAGCCTGAAGTTGGTAGCATTTACGAAGTAAAAGTAATTAAGATGTTAGATTTTGGTGCTGTAGTAGAATATACAGCTGCACCAGGAAACGAAGTATTATTACACGTATCTGAATTAGCTTGGGAACGTACAGAAAATGTATCTGATGTGGTAAACATGGGAGATGTTTTTGATGTTAAATACTTCGGTATCGATTCTAGAACACGTAAAGAAAAAGTATCTCGTAAGGCAATCTTACCAAAACCTGAAGGTTATGTAGCAAGACCACCAAGAGATGATAAACGTTCTGGTGGACGTGATAACAACAGAGGAAGAGATAATCGTGGACGTGATAACAGACGTGATGATCGCAAACCTAGAGAAAATAAGAAAGAAGATTAATTTCTAATTTCTTTTTATATAAATTAAACCTGTCAAGTTGTTAAGCCTGACAGGTTTTTTTATGCGCTCTATTTTGGTTATTTCAGAAATACCAAATGCAATAGTATAATCAACTAGGCTTGTTTATCATTAGACTATAAAATACCCATTATCAGGTATAGGAGTAACTATTTTGCTTATTTAATTTTGAATACTATGAATTGTAAAGCCACAATTATGAAAATCAAAATATTTTTTATCGCAATAATGAGTTACGTTTTCTTGCTATGTAGTTGTAGTAAAGATGCTAATGATGGAAATTCCAATTGTGAAGCCCCTCTTACAATTACAACATCTGTATTCCCTTTAGGTACTGGTGTAATTAATTATAGAGATGAAGCTTACTGCTTTGGAGATTCGCTTTTATGTACCGCAGTTCCAAATTTAAATTATGAATTTTTTGAATGGGAATTAGGCAGCAAATCTCCTCATTCGCCTCCCGGAAACTCCGCATACTTTTATATTTATGATGAAGAAAGTTCTCATATTAGTGCAAAGTTTAGAGCAATAGACAATTCATTTATTAGTTCTAGTCTAAATTTCCCCGAAAGCTTTACCTGTGATACTGATAGGTATCCAGCATGTGAAGTAAGAGTCGAAAGGCATTATGTTTCAATCGGAATGACTGGAGTTTACGCAACTGGTCCACAAGTCACTGTCGCAGTATTAGGTGATGGTATGCATACAGGCATGACCTACGAATTAGAAGACGGTTTGGTGTCGGTTTCTTATGATCCAGATACATCAGTTAATTATGATGAATATGACGACGCATGGTGGGCTTCTAATGTAGATTTGGGGTCGTTTACAGTAAATTCTATAAGCCCTGAAACAAATACCGTAGAAATAACATTTAATAATGTGTACCTTGAAAATTGGGACGACGAAGGAGAGTATTTATCTGGAACCATTAGTGCTCAAGGACTTATACCTATTGATTAACCCTATTATTGTTAGATTTACATAAGTAATTGCTTAAGCCAACAGTTTTAGTTGTAATGTTAAATAAAACTCAAAAAAAATCTAAACTGTAATATTAAACGTACATCTGTTTTAATCATCTCATCAACAAAACAAGATATATGGCTTCAAAAGACACCTTCTCAAAAACAATATTATCAACGTCAAAAAGCACTACTAAAAAACTATCCAAAAATTTCAACCTGTTTCTCAACAGCAAATCAAAAACAGAAAACACAAATAATAAAATAGTCTTATTTAGCACATTTTTACTCATGCTTTTAGGCATCTATTTTTTATCTGTTTTTTATGGCGACTTAGAACAATTCAACGCCAATAAAATGAGCAGCACTATTGGATATACATTTATAATCTTAGCCACTACCCTCTTAGCCTTTAAAGCCTTATTTTTTATTTATAAGGCCTATAATTATTACAAATACAAACCTATTGCCTCTGTTTCAGACAAAGAATTACCAACTTGTACTGTAATTGTTCCAGCATATAACGAAGGCAAACAAGTGTATGATACATTAATAAGTTTAGACAATAGCGACTATCCCAAACATAAACTACAAATTATATCTATTGACGATGGTAGTAAGGACGACACTTGGGATTGGATGTTAGATGCTAAAAAGATTCTTGGAAATCGTTTAGAAATATACCAACAACCCAAAAACCAAGGGAAACGTCATGCACTTTACCGTGGATTTAATTTAGGAACAGGTGATGTATATGTTACCGTAGATAGCGATTCTATCGTTACTGAAGACACACTGAGAAATTTAGTAAGCCCTTTTATTAAAGACGAAAATTGTGGAGCTGTTGCTGGTAATATTAGAGTTTTAAACAACAAAAAGGAAATGTTACCTAAAATGCTAGATGTTAGCTTTGTTTTAAGTTTTGAATTTGTGCGTTCTGCAGAAAGCAACTTAAATTCTGTACTCTGTACTCCTGGAGCCTTAGCTGCTTACAGAAGCACTGCTGTGCATAACTGTTTACCACAGTGGATCAATCAAACGTTTATGGGACAACCATCAGACATTGGAGAAGACAGAGCGATGACTAATATGATTTTAAAACAAGGTAAACACGTTTTGTTTCAGAAAAATGCAGTGGCCTATACCAATGTCCCTGAAGAATATATCGGTTTGTATAAAATGTTTATTCGTTGGGGACGAAGTAACGTTAGAGAAAACCTAGAAATGGCTAAATATGTATTTACAAACTTTAGAGCCAAAGGAAAATCTGCTACACGGATTTTATTTATTAGCCAATTTGTAAAAATACTTATGAGCTATCCTTTATTAATCTCTATGCTGTTCTTCGTTTTAGTACATCCTTTATTATTTTTAGGCTCTACCCTAGTTAGTATTTTAGTAGTTTCAACTTTTTCTGTACTATTTTTTACTAGCCAATATAAAACCACGCAAGGATTTTGGGCTTACTCGTATAGCATTTTATTCACCTTTGCTTTATTCTGGATTACACCTTATGCTATTGCAACAGCAAATAGAAGAGGTTGGTTAACACGGGGCTTAGCCGAACAGAAGTAAAAAACTTTTTACACAACATATATAAACCTATCAAAATAAAACTTGATAGGTTTTTTTATACAAATCACTCAATTTGTCACCGACAGGCTGTCAGTTTTATAGGTTTAGTAAAATTTTAAGATTTTCATTTCCATAAGTATACTACACATAAGTTTACAGTTTCTCAATGATTAACACAAATATGTTAAGATTCCATAATTCTTAAAATCAATCTTTCTTTTTGGCACTTCCGTACAGTCCTTGTGGTAATTAAGATGAATTAATTTAATAAAAAAATGAAAGTATTAGTAATTGGAGCTGGCAATATGGGTTTAACATATTCTGAAGGTATGGCAGAATCGCCATTACTTAATAAGCATAAACTGAGAATATATGATACCGATCCAAAAAAAATAGAAACCTTACGCCAAGATTCAAGATTTAACGTTTTTGACAATCTAGAGGATTGCTTACCAAAAGCAGATATTGTATTTATTGCTGTAAAACCGTATCACAGTGATGGGTTATTTGAAGAAATGAAACCCATGATAAATCACAGTCAAATCTTTGTATCCTTAATGGCAGGAGTCACTATTGAAACCATTCAGCAAAAATTAGAGGCAAAAAAAGTCATTAGAACCATGCCTAATTTACCCGCACAAGTTGGTAAAGGTGTCACTTCTTACACAGAATCTAAAGACGTTTCCAAAGTAGAACTAATCATGGTAAGAAATCTTTTAGACACTACAGGAACATCCATTCATGTTAACACGGAAAAGTTTATTGACGCCTCTACAGGAATTTCAGGAAGCGGCCCTGCTTATGTGTTCTATTTTATGCAATCCATGTTAGAAGCAGCTTTAAAAATGGGCTTTTCGGATTACGATTCCAAAGTCTTAGTAAGCAGTACGTTTGAAGGAGCCATAGAACTCTTCAATCAAAACAATATATCGCCAAAATCATGGATAGCTAAAGTCGCTTCAAAAGGAGGCACAACTCAAGCAGCCATTGATTCTATGGAAGACAATAATGTAAAACAATTAATACAAGATGCAGCCTATGCAGCATTTGATCGTGCTGTAGAATTAGGCAAAGACAAATAAAATATGAATAACAATATAAAACGTGTGGTCGTCAAAGTAGGCACCAACGTATTAACAAACAAAGACAATAGAATATTAGGACCAGTACTTAGAGAATTGGTAAGGCAAATTGCCGTTTTATACGAAGAAGACATCATGGTTATTTTAGTCTCCTCCGGCTCTGCAATTGCTGGTATGGAAGTTTTGGGCGACACTGATATCAAGGATAAATCTGTAAGAAGACAAGTCTATTCTGCTGTGGGCCAGCCAAGAATGATGCGTCATTATTATAGCATTTTCCATGATTACGGCATGCGTTGTGCTCAAATTTTAGCCACAAAACGCGATTTTGATACTGGAAAACACAGGCAAAATATGATTAACTGTTATGAAGGCTTATTGTCCGAAGGCGTCATTCCTATTGCCAACGAAGACGATGCCGTATCCTTAACCATGTCTATGTTTTCAGACAATGACGAACTTGCAAGTTTAGTTGCCGAACTTTTAGATGCCGACCGATTAATCATTTTGTCCGATACAGACGGACTCTACACAGGACATCCAGACGACGAAGATTCTATTAGATTACACGAAGTTAAAACCAATCAGAATGTCGAACAATATGTTCAGGCTTCTGATAAAAAAGAAGGCGAAGGCCGTGGCGGAATGGCCTCAAAATTAAAAATAGCCAAAGGCACTGCAAATAAAAACATCCCTACTTACATTGCCAATGGTAAACGCGAAAATGTAATCATAGATATTATTAATAATAAAGCAGTAGGCACAAAATTTATTAGTGCTTAAAATAAACCCTCAATTATAAAAATTTAGAAAATGAAACTATTACAAACACGTATAAAAAACAAAGTCCTCAAATCAATGATAAGGATTTTAGGACACGAAAGACATGCCATTATCGAAGCCAATAAAAAGGATTTAGAGGCTTTTCAAAAAGAAGACCAAGCCCTTTATGAGCGTTTAATTGTAAATGATAAAAAAGTAGATGAAATGATTACTGCGGTTGAAGCCGTTATGAATCAAGAAGATCCTGTTGGACAAGAACTATCTAATCGCACACTAAAAAACGGCTTAAATATAGTAAACACTACAGCTCCTTTTGGTACCATTCTTATTATTTACGAATCCCGACCAGACGTTACTATTGAAGCAGCCGTTTTAGCCTTTAAAGCCAATAACAAAATTTTATTAAAAGGTGGTAAAGAAGCTCTAAACAGCAATCTTATTTTAGAAAAATGCTGGCACCAAGCTTTAGAAGAAAATGGCTTGTCTAAAGCATGGATTAAGCTATTGCATTTAAAACGTGAAGAAACCCAAGAATTTCTTAAAAACCCAACCGAACCCTTAGATTTAATTGTTCCTCGTGGTGGTGAGCGTTTAATCAATTTTGTGAAAACACATGCCACTTGCGCCGTTTTAGTTAGTGGACGCGGCAATAACTTCTTGTATGTTTCTGAACATGCCGATTGGAGCAAAGCTGTAAATGTGATTATTAATGCTAAAACAGATAAAATTTCGGGCTGTAATGCTTTAGACAAAGTATTAATCAATAAAAACCTTCCAGAATACGAAACCAAACTAAAAATGCTTCAAGAAAAATTAGAACAACATCATGTTGAAATTCTAGTCGATGATAAGGTCTCAAGCATTTTACCTCAAAAAGAAACGGTTTCGAATAGTGAAGTTTGGCACGAAGAATTTCTAGCTCTAAAACTTCTCATCGGCGAGGTAGATACTTTAGAAGAAGCTATTGATCTTATTAACACCTATTCTGGAAAACATTCGGCTGCTATTATCACGGAACACACAGACGAAGCCATGGAATTTATGCACAATGTTGATAGTGCTGCAGTATATCATAATGCCTCTACCAGATTTACAGATGGTGGACAAATGGGTGTTGGCGCAGAACTCGCTATTAGTACAGACAAACTACACCATAGAGGACCTTTGGGCTTAAACCAATTGGTAACGAATAAATATTACGTGTATGGAAATGGACAGGTTAGGATTTAGAGTTAGGGATTAGGAGATAGGTGTTAGGTTTTGGGGAATTAGAGAGTCTTGAGCCAACAGCCAAAACCAAGAGCTAACAACATGCTTTTCAAAGTTTTAACCAAAATAATTAGGGTGTCTCAATAAAATTTGGTATACTATAAGTTATGATAACACAAGACAAAGCGAAGTACGCAAATGAGTTAAATCAGTCCATTTCCTATCTGCAAAATTTAGGCTATTCTAATATTAAGGCCGATATTGAAGGTTATGAAACCCCAAAGTCATATTTAAAAAGGGGAAGTACAATTGAAGTTACACCAGATATCGTCGCAGAAAAAGAAGGCCGTAAACACATCTTCGATTTAAGTTTAAAATCTCAAAAACCAAGATTGTTAAAATCCAAATGGCTATTTTTAAATACATTAAGCCAATTAAAATCGTATCGTTTTAGATTAATAACAACGAGAGGACATTTTAAATTTACAAACCAAATTGTAGAAGACATTCATTTGGACTCCATTAAACTCATTAAAATTTAAGAGACTGTATCTTATAAGCTAAATGCCACTATAAGATACAGTCTTTTTATTATAATGTTTTAGCAACTTGTTCTACAGCTGCAATGGTTGCATTTAAATCTTCATAGGTTAAAGCATCTGTAATAAACCAAGTTTCAAAAGCACTTGGTGCAATATAAATGCCCGCATTTAGCATGCCGTGAAAAAACGTTTTAAACGTCTCATTATTTCCTTTAGCAGCCGAATCAAAATCTACCACAGCTCCTTCTGCAAAGTGAACAGAAATCATAGAGCCAATCCTATTTATAGTATGTGTTACTCCATTTTTATTTAAAGCATCAGCAATACCATTATGAAGATATTTCGTTTTTTCTTCTAACCTATTCATCAAGCCTGTATCTGCATTAACGGCTTTAAGCATTGCTAATCCTGCAGCCATAGCTAATGGATTTCCACTTAGCGTACCTGCCTGATATACGGGACCTAATGGCGCTAAGTAGTTCATAATTTCATTCCGTGCCGCAAATGCTCCAACAGGCAATCCGCCTCCAACAACTTTACCAAAACACACAATATCGGCTTTAATACCTTTTAGCTCTTGCACTCCACCTTTAGCCAATCTAAAACCAGTCATTACCTCATCAAAAATTAATAAGATATGATGAGCATCGCATAGATGTCTTAAGCCTTCTAAAAATCCATCTACTGGAGGAATACACCCCATATTACCGGCAACAGGCTCTATTATAATAGCTGCAATTTCATTGGTATTAGCTTCAACAAGTTCCTTTACGTTTTCAAGATCATTATACCGCGCTAACAAGGTATCTTTTGCCGTTCCTTGGGTTACTCCAGGACTATTAGGTGTTCCAAAAGTAACAGCACCACTACCTGCTGCTATTAAAAATGAATCACTATGACCATGATAACATCCCGCAAACTTTATAATTTTATCTTTTTTGGTAAATCCTCTTGCTAATCTTATAGCGCTCATACAAGCTTCTGTACCAGAATTCACAAAACGAATTTTATCAATATTTGGCACCATAGATACAGCTAATTCTGCTATTTCTGTTTCAATAGCTGTAGGCATTCCAAAAGATGTTCCCAATTTTGTCTTTTCTATAACAGCAGCAACAACTGGTGGAAATGCATGACCAAGCAACATTGGTCCCCAAGAATTAATATAATCGATAAAACGGTTGCCATCTTCATCATAAACATAAGCACCTTTAGCAGATTTTGCAAAAATTGGTGTACCACCAACAGCATTAAAAGCTCTAACGGGTGAATTTACTCCTCCCGGAATCACCTCTTGCGCTTCTTTAAACAAAGCGCTACTTCTTTGATATAACATAACTTAATTAGGAATAATAAGTTCTTGACCAATAGTTAGGTCATTTGATTTTAATTTATTTTGAGACTTTATAGCCTCAACAGTAGTTTTATAAAGTCTTGAAAGCGAATACAAGGTATCTCCTTTTGTAACAGTATGCTTTTTTATGGCAGACGTCTTCCTACCTTCAATAATTGTTGTAGATTTTCGTTTGGTCTGAGTAGTCGTTGCACCACTAAGCACCTCATCATCATACTTATGTAGCTGGTAACGCTCTATTAAACTGATTAGTTTTTGCGGATATTTTCTATCTGTAGCATAACCTGCTGCCCTTAGTCCTTTTGCCCAACCTTTATAATCATTTGGTCGTAATTTAAACAAACTCGCATAACGACTTCGGCCTGTTAAAAATTTAGAATGATCTTCATAAGACATTTCTGCCTTGGTATATTTTCTAAAACATTCTTGTGAACGGTCATCATCATGGTAAATTTTAGCTCCCTTCCACCCATGGCATTTTATACCAAAGTGATTGTTTGCCTCTACAGCTAAACGCCCTCTACCTACACCAGATTCTAAAATACCTTGCGCAAGTGTAATACTAGCTGGTATTTTATGGTGTCGCATATTGTCTTTAGCAATCGCTGCATAAATAGCAATATAAGCATCTACAGTACTTGGTGCTTTATGGGTTGTTGTACTAGGGATTACGGTTGGCTTTTTGGTCTCTACCTTATCATTTTTAACAACAACCGTTTTATTAGTACTATCATTTTTTCGTTTTGTAACAATACCTTTTTTAGGACCACAACTCATTGCAGACACTACAATTAATACAATTATATATCTAAACTTCATGTGCTTGCTAGTATTGTTTTATATGTTTGTTTCATTTTCATAGCTCTATTAGGGGCTGGTTTTTTCGTTTCAATATTTGATTAACACCAGTTATACCTTGTAAACCTCCGGTATGAATGGCTAATATTTTCGACTCTTTTTGAAAAAAACCTTGGTCAATTAAATCAAATATACCAAATAGCATTTTACCTGTATAAATAGGATCTAACGGAATATGATAAGCCTTCTTAAATTGATTTATAAACGCAATTAATTCGGGCTTTATTTTACCATAACCACCAAAATGATACGCTGTTATCAGTTCCCAATTGTCTTGATTTGCAAATTTACGAATATCTTGTTGTAAAAAATCACCTTTTAACGCAGGAAAACCTAATATTTTCTGATGTGATTCTGACGCATTAATAAGTCCCGAAATTGTACCACCTGTACCTACCGCACAACAAATATAATCGTACACATTATCTGTAGCTTGTAAAATGTCTTCGCAACCTTTAACCGCTAAATCATTAGTACCTCCTTCTGGCAAAAGGTAGAAGTTTCCAAACCTACGTCTTAATCCATCAATAAAATCATCATCATTTTTCTGCCTATAGTGAGCTCTAGAAACAAATTCTAAATGCATCCCACAGCTTTTAGCAAATTGTAAGGTGGGATTTAATGGCGTTTTTAAAGCTAACTCTTCTCCTCTTATAACACCAACCGTTTTAAACCCATATATGTTTCCCGCATATGCAACAGCGGCAATATGATTTGAAAACGCACCACCAAAGGTTAATAAAGAAGTGGCATTTATCCTTTTGGCTTCATCAATATTATAGGTCAACTTACGATACTTATTGCCCGAAATGAAAGGATGAATTAAATCTTCACGCTTTATAGTTATTAACAAATTCTTAAACCTTATATCTTGATGATGAACAGATGGAATCTCCAAATCTTTTTTTACAAAAATAGGCAACTCATTTTAATTTTAGTTTTTTTTAAAAATTGTAAGAAAATCTCTTAAAAATGCAGATAATCGGTGTTTTTAATCGTTTTATCGGTAAAAAATTATTTTTTATCCTTTTTTTTTCCTACACTTGTCCTCGGATTTAAAATCAATTAGTCCTATTTAACCCTAGATTAAGCAAACTACAAATATCAAATAAGCGATATTTTTAATGCTAAAACCTACTAATTATGAACAATAATTTTCGTTCTCTGTCATCTCAATTACTTATTAATTTTAGAATAAGTAATTACAAAACATTAAGCATTGTCTTTTTTGCAGTAGCTCTTTTAATAAGTCATTCTGCTACGGCACAATTACCCGTAACTTACGATTTTGAATCGGGCTTACAAGGCTGGACGAGTAACGCCTCAAATGGCAATGGAAATAATGATTCTGGACTTTACACCAGTTACTCTTTGGCTTGTAATGGCAGTAGATCTATATACTCAAAAGATAATGACACAAGCAATAATAGAATACAATCACCAGCACTTAACCTTACCAATTATTCTCAAGTGACCATTTCTTTTTGTCATAAATCATTAGAGTTAGAGTACGGAGAAGGTTTTAGACTTCAATATTACGATGGCTCAACATGGCGTAACGTAACGACTTATACGTTAGGAAATCAGTTCACATACCAAGGTATATATTCCCCACATAACTTAACTGCCACTATTTCAAATGCAGCATTTACATTTAGCACTAATTCGAGATTTAGGTTTACAGGAACGGGAAACAGAAACAATGAATGGAATTTTTTCGACAATGTTACCATCACAGGCGTAAATTCTACACCATGTGCACAACCTACTAACCAACCTACAAACCTTACATTTAGTAATGTTTTAGATAGCTCTATGGACTTTAGCTTTACTCCTGCAACAAGTTCGCCAGATGGTTATTTGGTGGTTTATAACACCACAGGTATAACTCCTCCTGTAGCAGACGGCTCTACTTATACTGTAGGTGCAACCTATGGCGACCATACGGTTGTAAGCGATAATACAGACACCACTTTTACACTAACAGGATTAAACAATAACACCACTTACTACATTTATGTGTTTTCGTATAATTCCTTATGTTCAGGTGGACCAGATTATTTAAACAACTCGCCTCTTACCGATAATGAAACCACCTTAAATTATTGTATTCCTAATGGTGCAAACTCGTCATTTTACATCGATGATTTTTCAACCTCAGGTGGTGTAACTAATATTACCAACAATAATTCTGGGTATTCTACCAACGGTTACGGAAATTTCACCAACTTATCTGTTAGTCAATATAGCGGTTCTGCAGTCAATTTTTATGGTAACTTTAGAGATGGTTCGTGGCAGTATGATGGATTTGGTGTTGGTATATGGGTCGATTTTAACAATGATGGTGATTTTAACGACGCCGGAGAAACCATGTTTAACGGAGGCTACTACGACCCAATAAATAGCAGTTTCACCATTCCTACAGGAACTGCTCCTGGAGACTATCAAATGCGGGTTGTAATCGATTGGAACGACTCTACACCATATTGGTGCTCTAGTAACTTCATAGGAGAAGCAGAAGATTACACATTAACAGTCTTATCTGCGGCCACTTGTACTGAACCTAATAACCAACCCACTAACATAACGTTCAATAGTGTTACCGAAACATCTATGAATCTTAATTTTACTGCTGCAACGAGTATGCCCGACGGTTATTTGGTCGTATACAATACTACAGGTGTAACTCCTACTATTACGGACGGAACAACTTACACAACAGGTTCAACTTTTTTTGGCAATACAGTAGTAAGCACCAATGATGATACCAACATATCCATAACTGGATTATCAGATAACACCACGTATTATTTTTATATTTTTTCTCAGAATTTTGTTTGTTCGGGAGGTCCTAATTACCTAAATACATCTCCACTAACTGGAGCAGAAACAACAGAAGCATTTTGTTCACTCTCAAATGCCCTTGGCACAACAACTCTAGCATGTCCTTCTGTAGATGCAGGTGGATTAGGATTATCTGGCGCAGATCCAGACCCCATTAATTGTTCTATAGGAAGCAGCACCACAACATTAGAAGCCACCTATTTAAACTTAGGAGATACCTCTACTTACAATGTAGAATCTATTCCTTATGCTCCTCCGTTTCAATTCAATTGTCTAGAAAACCCTGTGAGTGTTAACGACGACGACGTTTGGTCTCCTGAAATTGATTTACCTTTCGATTTTTGTTTCTTTGGTAATACTTACGACTCTTGTGTGATTGGCTCTAACGGTGTTATCTCTTTTGATACCAACTTAGCAAGTACACCATCATACGACTCTCCTACAGGTTGGAGAACCAATAACGACCTACCAAGTAATGAAAATACATCAGGTTACTATTTTGGACCTTCGATATATGGTGTGCATCACGATGTAGATCCTAGCGTTGGTGGAGAAATAGGCTATCAATTAATTACCTTAAACACAGGCTGTAGAGCTTTAGTAGCAGCTTGGAGCGATGTACCAATGTTTGATGATAATTCTTTATTATATACCGGAATGATTGTATTCTATGAAGATACTAACGTTATTGAAGTCTATGTAAAAGAAAAGAGAGCTTTAAATACATGGAACAATGGTAACGCAAGTATTGGATTACAAGCCAATGCAACGACTGCTGTAGTTCCACCTAACAGAAACACAACAGACCCTAACTGGACGGCCTTTGACGAAGCTTGGAGATTTGTGCCTGCTGGTCCTTCTATTACAACACTTAAATGGTACAAAGATGCTATCTCACCTGCCAATGAAATTGATGACCCAGACAACGATGGTATTATTACCGTAACTCCTACAAGCACAACAACCTATTACTCTGAAGTAACTTACGACCTTTGTTCTGGTTCTTCAATCGTAGAAATTGATACGGCTACAGTAACTTTAAATGGTAGTAAAGTTTGGGATGGCTCTGAAAGCTCAGATTGGAACAACCCTAACAACTGGACTCCTGCTGGTGTACCTGTGATTACAGACTGTATTGTAATTCCTGTTACCGCAAACAACCCTGTTATTACTGGTGTGGTAGATGGAACCGGTTTTAATATGGAAATTGCAGATGGTGCCACACTAGTACAACAACCTAATTCGTCTTTAACTATTGAAGATAAAATTACCATAGATACTAATGCCGATTACGAACTAAAAGACAGCGCCAGCCTTATACAAATTACAGATGTGGCTACCAACCAAAATGTAGGTACAGCCAAAGTGCAACGCGAAGTTAACGGATTAACCAATTTTGATTATGTCTATTGGTCTACTCCTGTAGAAGCTTTTGATGTAGGAGATGTGTCGCCAAGCACACCTAATTATGGTATTTTTGAATGGCTTCCAACCGTAGATAACGGCAGCCCTGGAAAACATGGAGAATGGAGCTACGCTTCGGGTAATATGACCTTAGGAAAAGGCTATGCCATTAGAGATTTAGAAGGAACGGCTATTGCCAATACAGCCCAATTTGAAGGCAAATTAAACAACGGACAAATTACACATTACATCACCAGAGGTACCTACAACGGCCTACCTTACCAAGGCAACGGAAATACCGCTACAGCCGAAGATGATAACTGGAACTTAATAGGGAACCCATACCCTTCTGCTATTTCTTTAACCGATTTTACAACCGCAAACCCTTATATAGATGGTACACTCTATTTTTGGAGACATACCGCTCCTCCAAGTACTTTTGTAGGCGATCCGTTTTATACAGGTTACCTATATAATTATTCAGAAAACGATTATTTAAGTGCCAACAGCTTAGGCTCTACACCTCCTGGTTTTAACGGTTATATTGCCGCAGGTCAAGGTTTCTTTGTGCAACTTCTTAATTCTTCACCAAGACCAAGTCCTGTAGTGTTTAACAATTCTATGCGAGGTACCTATGCTAACGATGGTTTCTATAGAAGTGCCAATCTAAATGCAGATAACACCACCAATACAAACGAAAAACATCGTATTTGGTTAGACTTAATTGACAGCAATAATTCCGCTTTATCACTATTGGTAGGTTATGCTGCTGGTGCAACAGATGCTATAGATAGATTATATGATGGCCATTTACTAAACGATTCTAACTATCAGTTTTATTCTACGTTAAATACTCCTGAAAAAAGTAATAAACTAGCTATTAATGGTAGAGCTTTACCTTTTGTAGATACGGACACTATTCCGTTAGGATTTAAAACCGCTACACAAGGAGAATACACTATTGCACTTAATACCGTTGATGGTCTATTTGAAACCACAGACCAAGACATTTATCTTGAAGACAAAGTGCTAAATCTAATTCACGATTTAAGAACAAGTCCGTATAGTTTTACAACAGATTTAGGGACTTTTGAAGACCGTTTTGTCTTAAGATTTAACACCAACAACAGCTTAAGTGTTACAGACCTAGACGCCAATGCCAATTTAGATATAAGAACCTTATCTAATGCTATAGTAGCCACGGCCACTAAGAGCTTCATTAAAACCTTTGAATTACACGATATCACAGGCCGTTTAATTCATAAAAACCTTAATATCACAGCAGCAGATTACAGCTACCCAACTCAAAATTTAAGTCGTGGTACATACATTGTAACGGTTGCGCTTGCCAATGGCTCTACAGTGTCTAAAAAGCTTATGATTTAAACCTTAAAACAACTTTACAACCCAACCGAGATCTTAACATTACAACCGTTAAGATCTTTGTGTTTTTACACCTTTTTTAGGGCCGTTTTTTACGGCTTTTTTTTAAGTGTTTTTTTACAACTTTTTCTTCCTTTTTTTTAGAGCATTTTAAAGGGCATTTTTAAGCCCATTTTTACCCGTTTTTAAGCCTAAACTAAAGACCTCCCAAAATGCCTTCAACCTTAATAATCAGTGATTAAACGAATATATTTTTTAAATAAAAAACTACATTTTCACAAAAATTCAAAGCTATTCGCAATTAAACACTACAAAAACCTCACTTTCATCCGCTAATTTTTAGGTTTTATCGATAATATATTGAAATATACCTCCAAAAACTCAGAATAGCTTTAATTTAACTCCTTAACAGTAAGGTAACACTACGGTGTTTATAATATAACATGCACCTGTTTTTACCTGCTGTAAAACGTATAACATAGTTTTTAAAACCCAAGTTGAAAAACAACGGATGTCTAAGCATATCCAACCTTATTTTAACCCTACATTAAAACATAGAATACATGCTTAAAAAATTACTTTTTGCTATTGCATTAACTACTTATGGTGTAATAAGCGCACAAACCGTACTTATAGACCCTAACGGAGATGGTGGTTTTGAATCTGGTGCTGATTTTACAGCTAATGGATGGACTCCATCAATTGTTTTTGGACCCTTCAATCAATGGACTACAAACACAGGAGCCTCAGGCTATACAGGAGCTAGAGCCGCTTATATTACAAATGGCGCTGTAGGCACACCACCTCCTTATGCTTATAATGGTTCTCAAAATTTTATTGCTCCTAACTTTTACAAAGACGTTTATTTTGATGCTTCAGAAAGCAACATTACCCTAAGTTTTGATTGGAAAGAAGAAGGCGGTACCCTTTTAAAAGTATGGTTAATCTCATCTTCAACACCTTTTTCCCCTACACCTCTTGCTCCTGCAACTATAACCGCTGATCCTGACCACGTCCTTTTAGGTACTTATACCGGAGCTGCAAGTTGGACCAGCGAAACCATCACCATTCCTAGCTCGTATGCAGATAACAACACATACCGTTTGATTTTTGAGTGGACTAATGATGGTATGGCTCCTACTGCATCACCTGCAGCTATAGACAATATTAGCTTGGTCACCAACTGTGTGCCAACAAGCGTGAATGATACATATTATATTAATGGTTTTGTAACTGGTGTTCCAGGAAGTGTTTCAAATATTGATAATAATGGATCAGGTGCTAATGGAGGCTACCAAGACTTTACAGGTACAAATGTGGTACAGCAATTTGCTGGTGGCGAAGTCGATTTTACCGTTTTTTTTGGTGGTGGAGGCTCCAACGGTTTTAATATTTGGGTCGATTGGGATGGCGATGGCGATTTTTTAAGTGCACCCAACGAAAAAGTATTTGCCTCAGGAATTTCAACTGTAGATTTTGTTTCTGGTTTTCAAATACCTTCTACAATTCCGCCTGGTACATACATCATGCGTATTAGATCTGATCATGGTGACAGCGACCCACCACCTTGTAGTGCTACAAGCAACGGAGAAGCAGAAGACTATACCCTTGTTGTGCCTTCTATTACGTGTTTAGATAATCCTTCAAATATTGCCATTAGCGCTATAGATTATACCACAGCAACAGTAACTTGGGATGCCGCATCTCCGGCTCCGGCTAATGGTTATGAGTATTTTATCACTGAAAATCCAAATCCTATTATATACAATCAAACACCAACAGGAACTTCGGCTACAACTTCTGTAAACTTAACAGGTTTATCAGCAGATACAACTTACTATGTTTGGGTACGATCGGTTTGTGGTTCGGGTTGGGGCCAACAAGGCGAATGGCAAGGTTCAGCAACCTTTAATACGCTTATTTATCCGCCAACAACAACCAATGTGTCTATTTGTCCTGGAGATCCTTCAGATGTATTAACCGCAGATGCGGCTTGTGTTTCCAACGCTATTATTGGCCATACCATTATAGGCAGTTTAGACCCTACAGATCCTACAGCCTATACCTTAAGATGGTTTACAACAAGCACAACTCCATGTGCTAGTGCTTTTAGTAGCACAACCATTAAAAATTACGATACTTTTGAATTTGAGGTAGATGTCGCTGGTGTGTATGTTTTTCAAACAGACGATGGTGCCACATCTTTTGACCCTATGGGTTATATTACCTCTGGAGCCTTTACCTTTGGATCTTGTGCCACAGGAACATATATTGCTGGAGATGATGATTCTAGCCCAATTGGTGGCACAGATAGCCGCATAACAGCAACACTTAGCACAGGCATAACCTATACTTTAGTTACCACAAGAGCTACAGGAAACACCACAAGCCCTACTCCATACCAATGGAATATAACAGGGCCTGGAAACTTAACAGATCCTTATTCTGTACCTAGCGGTATAGAATGGTACACTAGTGCAAGTGGTGGTACACCTCTTTTTACAGGTGTAGATTTTGATCCTGTAGGTGTTATAGGTTCTGGCTTAACAGACACAAACACCACAGGAGTATACACCTTTTGGGCGGCATGCTCATCGTCTCCAGACGTAAGAACACGTGCCGATTTTAATGTTGGTAAAGCTTGGATTGGAGCTGTAGATTCTAATTGGAACACTCCAGGAAACTGGTCTCCAAGCGGAGCGCCAACTGATTCGGATTGTGTAATTATTACCACTGCAGGATTCAGTCCTATTATAGATGGCATAACAGAGGGTGAAGGTTACAGATTAATTATTGAGAATGGAGCCACACTTACACAACAACCCAATTCTATATTAACCATTACAGATGCTGTAAACGTTAAAGCAGGCGGAACATATACGATGTTAGATAGTGCGAGTTTATTTCAAGATACTGATGTCGCCAATACAGTTAATGGGACATTTACTATGCAACGTACAGCAACTATAAAAGAGGACGATTATGTGTATTGGTCTTCGCCAGTAAACTCTTTTAATATTGAAGATATTTCAATAAACACACCAAATGGATATAAATTTACATGGGAACCAACGGCAACTCGCCCTGTTGGACCTCCACCAGATTTTGATCCAAGAGACTTCGGAGAATGGCAAAGTGCAGACACAGGAGCTATGGATGTAGGAAAAGGTTATATTGTAAAAGGCCCTACTGGTCATGGCTCTACAGATGCTCCGTTTACTGCAACATTTTCTGGTACACCTAACAATGGCACTATAATTCAACCTATTACAAGAGGAACATATCAAGGAGGAAATTACACCTATAACCCCTACTCAAATGATATGCTTACTATTACAGCTGACGATGACAATTGGAATCTTATAGGAAATCCGTATCCTTCGGCCTTGAGTATTGAAGATTTCTTAACAGATAATAGTACTATCGATGGCAACGTTTATCTCTGGACACATGGTACAGATATTGGCACAGGAAATGTAGATTCCTTTTATGATGATTTCACCTACAATTACAACACCGCCGATTATATCGCTATTAATTCTGTTGGTGTTTCAAGTCCAGTAGTCATTGATCACAAGTTTATTGGTGCTGGGCAAGGCTTCTTTGTACTAATGAATGATACTGGCACGACTACCGAAAGTGTAACGTTTGAAAATTATATGAGACACACTGCCTCTTACAGAAACGACCAATTCTATAGAAGTGCAGATACAGATACCGATGCCGCAGAAGAAGACCTAGCAACTAAACATAGAATTTGGTTAGATTATATAGACCCTTCTGGTAACACTAACACCACATTAATTGGTTATGTTGATGGAGCTACCAACGAAAAGGACCGTATGTATGATGCTAAACGCACAAAAGGTGCTGGTTTAAATTTGTATTCTATAATGGAAGAAGACGCCTATCTTATTCAAGGTCGCCAAACACCGTTTGTAGATACAGACACAGTGCCTTTGGGGCTTAATATTACAGAAACAGGTATTCAAACCATAGCCATCAATACCGTTGACGGTTTATTTTTAGATACAGACCAAGACATTTATATTGAAGATCTATTAACAGGCACTACGCATAATATTAGCAATGCTCCTTATACATTTACAAGCGAAGCTGGTATTATAAACGATAGATTGGTTTTAACATACCGAGCTAATAACTTAAGTGTAGATACGTATGACCATGCAAATGCGGTAAAAGTGTACAAAGAAAACAACAGCATTGTTGTAAACGCTATACACGAAACCATACAAGCTATTGAAGTGTACGATATGTTAGGCCGAACGTTATTTACAAATACAGCGCTTCACCAAACACAGTTTACTATTAATGCGCTTCAGCCAACTAATTCAACGTTATTCTTAAAAGTGAAATTAACTAACGGCGAACAAAGTATTGCTAAAATTATTTTTTAAAATAATGTATAACATTATAAGAAGGCCTTGTTTTTAAATATTCAAGGTCTTTTTCTTTGGCATAGGCTTCACGTTCAAAAGAGATATTTCTATAAGCCAGATCCCAGTTTTTATACTGAATTAATCGCCATAAAAATTCAAAGGCATACACTATAAAAAACGGAAGGATAAGTAATTCTAACTGTTGTTTAAGGTGTATTTTTTCATGATTAATGAGCACAGCATCGCCTTTTAAGCTTTTTGTTTTTAAAATCATAAAAGGAAATATGGTCATTCCAAGATAGCCTTTAGGCACCATATATTTTGAAATTAATATCATAGTTTATTCGTTTCAAAAATCAATCCAAATTACATTATCTTTGTTAAGATATGAAAAAATACGTTCCCATTGAAGACGGAGACTACTACCTTACACCAGAAGGCTACCGTTGTTTTACAGCACAATATCATTTAAAACGCGGTTATTGTTGTGAGAGCGGTTGCAGACATTGTCCGTATGGATTTAATACATCGTCTCCGCTTAAAAAAGAAAAAAATACGTTAAAAAAAAAGTAATGCATACAACCACATTATCATTTAAAGACCAAATATTAGAAGGCATTCCCAACCCTTTACCAGCACCAAAACCTTTTGATGCTACTATTAATCATGCTCCAAAACGCAAAGCTATTCTATCTAAAGCCGAAGAAAAATTAGCTTTAAAAAATGCCTTACGCTACTTTGACAAAAAGGACCATAAGACCTTATTGCCTGAGTTTAAAAACGAATTAGATACTTACGGTCGTATTTATATGTATCGCTTAAGGCCAGATTACAAAATGTACGCCAGACCAATATCGGAATATCCTGCAAAATCAACACAGGCCGCAGCGATTATGCTTATGATTCAGAACAATTTGGATTATGCCGTAGCACAGCATCCGCACGAATTAATTACCTATGGTGGTAATGGAGGAGTGTTTTCAAACTGGGCGCAATACCGATTAACCATGAAGTATTTAGCCGAAATGAATGACGAACAAACTCTAGTGATGTATTCTGGTCATCCTATGGGATTATTTCCTTCACATAAAGAAGCGCCAAGAGTTGTAGTAACTAACGGGATGATGATTCCTAATTATTCTAAACCCGACGACTGGGAAAAATTTAACGCCTTAGGAGTGACCCAATACGGACAAATGACTGCGGGAAGTTATATGTATATTGGACCACAAGGTATTGTTCATGGCACAACAATTACGGTACTTAATGGCTTTAGAAAAATAAATAAAGAACCTAAAGGCAATCTTTTTGTAACCTCAGGACTTGGAGGCATGTCTGGAGCACAACCCAAAGCTGGTAATATTGCAGGTTGCATTACGGTTTGTGCCGAAGTAAACCCAAAAATTACACAAGTACGATTAGACCAAGGTTGGATAGACGAAAAAATTACCGATTTAGATGCGCTTGTTAATCGTGTTAACAAAGCCAAAGCGGAAAAAGAAACCATTTCTATAGCGTATTTAGGCAACGTGGTAGATGTTTGGGAAAAATTTGATGAAGCCAATATTCATATTGACTTAGGAAGTGATCAAACCTCATTACACAATCCGTGGGCTGGTGGTTATTATCCTGTAGATATTTCTTTTGAAGACGCTAACGAAATGATGGCGAACCAACCCGAATTATTTAAAGAAAAAGTTCAAGACACCTTACGTCGTCATGCAGATGCCATTAATAAACACACCGCAAAAGGCACCTATTTCTTTGATTATGGAAATGCCTTTTTATTAGAAGCTTCTCGTGCTGGAGCTAATGTTATGGCTAAAAACGGTATTGATTTTAAGTACCCAAGCTATGTTCAAGATATCATGGGTCCTATGTGTTTTGATTATGGTTTTGGCCCCTTTAGATGGGTATGTGCTTCTGGAAAAGCAGAAGATTTAGCCAAAACAGATGCTATTGCTTGCCGTGTTTTAGAAGACATCAAAAAGAATTCGCCTGAGGAAATTCAGCAACAAATGGCTGATAACATTCAATGGATAAAAGGAGCACAAGAAAACAAATTGGTTGTAGGCTCACAAGCCCGAATTTTGTATGCAGATGCCGAAGGTCGTATGAAAATAGCCGAAGCATTTAACCAAGCCATAAAAAATGGAGATATTGGTACAGTTGTTTTAGGAAGAGACCATCACGATGTCTCGGGAACAGATTCTCCATACAGGGAAACTAGTAATATTTACGATGGCTCACGCTTTACCGCAGATATGGCCATTCAGAATGTTATTGGAGATAGTTTTAGAGGAGCCACTTGGGTAAGCATTCACAATGGTGGAGGCGTTGGCTGGGGCGAAGTTATTAACGGTGGTTTTGGTATGGTTCTTGATGGTAGTATAGAAGCATCAAAACGATTAAAACAAATGCTGTTTTGGGACGTTAACAATGGCATCTCTAGACGCAGTTGGGCAAGAAACGAAGGAGCCGTATTTGCAATAAAACGCGCCATGGAAACGGAACCAAACTTAAAAGTAACCTTACCAAATTTCGTAGATGATGATTTATTAAATGAAGTGTAATAAAAAAACAAAGCTGTTATGAAAAAACTACTCAAACTTACTCCAATGTTTCTTTTACTCATAGTCTTATCATCTTGTAGCTCGGTAAGAGTGGCAACAGATTATGACAGAGAAGCCAATTTTGAAAATTACAAGACTTTCGCATTTTTTAAACCCGGAATTGACAAAGCCGAAATTAACGATCTTGATAAAAGACGAATTCTTAGAGCTATTGAGTCTGAATTAATGGCAAAAGGCTATACCAAGTCTGAAAACCCAGATATGCTGGTTAGCATATTTACCAAATCTAACCAACGTGTAGACATCTACAACAATGCTTGGGGCAGTGGTGCTTGGGGCTGGGGAGGTTATGGCGGTTGGGGCTGGAGATCTGGCTGGAACAACAACCAAGTATCTACCACAACAGAAGGTGTTTTATACATTGACCTCATAGATGCGAATAAGAAAGAATTAATTTGGCAAGGTTCTGGAACAGGAAATCTTGAAACGAGAAGTGTAGAAAAGAAAGAAGCACGCATTAATGAATTTGTCTCTCAAATGTTAGCGCAGTTTCCACCAGAAAAAAAATAAGCATCACACCTATTAAAAAAAAGCATCGGGAAACCGATGCTTTTTTTGTTAAATTCAAAAAGTCTATCTTTGCCGCCTTTTAATTTAAGGAACTATGAAGCTAGGTAGAAACATCATTAAAAAAATTACTCAAAACCCTAAAAATGACATCCTTGCAGGTATAACCGTTTCATTGGCTATGATTCCTGAGGTCGTCGCTTTTGCTTTTGTGGCACAGATAAGCCCTATTGTAGCACTTTTTGGTGCTTTTATAATTGGTATTATTTCGGCACTTTTTGGAGGTAGACCTGGTTTAATCTCAGGAGCTGCAGGTGCTGTGGCTGTTATTTTTGTTTACATGATCCAAGAAGGACATGCCAAAGGCCTCTTATTTGATACTCCGGTAGAAAACATGGGCTATTTTTATCTATTAGCAGCCGTCGTGTTAATGGGAATTATTCAAATTATAGCCGGTGTTTTTAAGCTCGGAAAGTTTGTACGCCTAATTCCACACCCTGTAATGATGGGATTTGTTAACGGTTTAGCCATTGTTATTTTTATTGCACAATTGGGAATGTTTAAAGAAAACAAAAAAGATGTTTTTGGACAAAACATGCGTAAAACCGTATCAAAAGAATTGGTTTATAATGTTAGTGATAACAAGGTAAGAGATTTAATTTCTGACACTGAATTATTTTCTATAGAAGGCGAAAATATAATCAACATTAATACAGGCGAAACTGTTTTTATAGCATCAAACGATCAGGTTTTTGATGTTAAAACAAAAAGAGTGGTCTTTAATATTAAAAATAACGGCTTCTATTCTATAAAAGATAAGGGCGTTGTTAAATCTACTTTACAAGGTCAAAAGCTATACATTATGATAGGCCTTGTACTGTTAACTATGCTTCTAATTTGGGGCTTACCTAAATTTAAACTCACAAAAAAATTACCTGCGGCATTAACAGCAATTCTTATTGTTACTTTAATTTCTATTTTTAGTGGACTGCATTCTATAAATGTTGGAGACTTTATTAGAGATGGTGGCGGAGCTGGCCTCAATGGATTTGATGAATTATCTAGTAAACTCAACCTCTTTGACCTTTGGAGTCACCTACCCTTTAACTTAGACACCTTAAAGTTTATAGCTCCTTATGCCTTTTTAGCGGCTTCTGTTGGATTAATAGAAACACTCATGACGATGAATCTTGTAGACGAACTAACCGATTCTAGAGGAAATGGTAACAGAGAATGTGTTGCTCAAGGAGCAGGAAACATGCTAAGTGGTATATTTGGTGGTACTGGTGGTTGTGGTATGATTGGGCAAACAGTTATAAACATTAATGCTGGTGGTAGAGGACGTTTATCTGGTGTAATGATGGCAATAACGCTACTTACTTTTATCCTTTTTGCAGATAAGTATATAGAACAAGTACCAATTGCAGCTTTAGTAGGTGTTATGTTTATGATGGTTATTGAAACTTTTGCTTGGTCTAGTTTCCGAATCATGAAAAAAATTCCTGTATCTGATGCTGTAGTACTAATTATTGTTTCTGTGGTAACTGTAATTTTTGATTTAGCCATTGCTGTATTTGTAGGGGTTATTATTTCGGCCTTATCGTTTGCATGGGAAAATGCCAAAAGAATTAGAGCCCGTAAACGTTTTAAAGAAGACGGTACAAAAACTTATGAAATTTGGGGCCCATTATTCTTTGGAAGTATTACCTCATTTAACGAAAAATTTGACATCAAAAACGATCCTAACATTGTAGAAATTGACTTTGTAGAAGCTCGAATTTCGGATCATTCGGCTATTGAAGCTATTTATACATTGGTTGAAAAATATCAAGCTGCAGGCAAAACCATAAAACTAAAACACCTGAGCGAGGATTGTAAAATATTGCTTTATAAAGCCAGTCCTAAATTTAAAGATGTCATTGTTGAAGCTATTGATGACCCGCGTTATCATTTGGCTGAAAATCCAGAAAAATTCACAAAACCACTATCGGAATATAACATCTAATTTATAAGCGTTTTAGAACCTCTAAAGACTAATCTTTAGACACTTATCTTTTTTTAAAAATAAAAGACTCAAAATAATTGATTACCAACTATTTAAACTATATTTGCATCTTAATTTAATATATTTTAATATGAGTACTGGTACAGTAAAATTTTTTAATGACTCTAAAGGTTTTGGATTCATAACAGAAGAAGGAAACAACAAAGAGCATTTTGTACATATTTCTGGTTTAGTCGATGAGATTAGAGAAGGCGATAATGTAGAATTCGATTTAGCAGAAGGAAAAAAGGGATTAAACGCAGTAAATGTAAAAGTTATATAACTATATACCTTACAATCTTTTTAAGCATAAGACCTATCTTTTAGATAGGTTTTTTTTGTGCTTAATTTTAGGCTTACCAATACTTAGCCACTTTAAATATACCAGTTATGATTTATAAAATCCAATTCCTATAACCAACTGCTTTTAGTCTAACAGTTAAACCAAAATTTGGCGCTTTATTTTAGATCATACGATTACTTTAGGGCATTAATTTTTAATACAAATTGTTTTTATCTTAAATTTACAAACTTATTATTTCTGTATTGACAGAAATCCACAAAACGCATAAAACATTAATAAAACTCCTGCTTTTACAGGAACACAGAACAAATGATTTCACAAAATTCTATAGCACAAGTATTTGAAACCGCTCGCGTAGAAGAGGTTATTGGTGATTTTGTACAACTTAAAAAATCAGGTAGTAATTTTAAAGGCCTTAGTCCTTTTAGTGAAGAACGTTCTCCGAGCTTTATGGTTTCGCCCGTAAAGCAAATTTGGAAAGATTTCTCTAGTGGAAAAGGCGGAAATGCTGTTACCTTTTTAATGGAACACGAGCATTTTACCTACCCTGAAGCTATAAAATATCTCGCCAAAAAATATAATATTGAAATAGAAGAAACCGAACAAACAGACGCAGAAAAGGCACAAGCTGATACTAGAGAAAGTTTATATTTGGTTAGCGAATACGCAAACACGTATTTTCAAAAAGTACTACATAACACCAACCAAGGCAAGGCTATTGGCTTAAGCTACTTTAAAGAGCGTGGTTTTACAGAAGACACCATTAAAAAGTTTCAGTTAGGTTATTCTTTAGACGAATGGCAAGCCTTTACAGACGATGCCTTAGGAAAAGGCTATAACATCAATTTCCTTGAACAAACAGGCTTAACGATTGTTAAAGGAGAAAAACGCTTTGATAGATTTAAAGGCAGAGTTATGTTTCCTATTCATAGTATGAGTGGACGTATTCTTGGCTTTGGTGGACGAATTTTAGTTAACGATAAAAAAGCAGCTAAATATTTAAACTCGCCTGAAAGCGAAATTTACCATAAAAGTAAAGTGTTATATGGTTTGTTTCACGCTAAGCAAAGTATTGCCAAAGAAGACAATTGCTATTTAGTTGAAGGCTATACAGATGTAATTCAGTTTCACCAAACCGGAATTACGAATGTAGTCTCTTCTTCAGGAACAGCTTTATCTGCAGACCAAGTTCGTTTAATTAACAGACTTACTAATAACATTACAGTGCTTTTTGATGGTGATGCCGCTGGTATTAGAGCATCTATTCGCGGTATAGATTTAATTCTAGAACAAGGAGTTAATGTCAAAGTTTGTACGTTTCCTGATGGTGAAGATCCAGATAGTTTTTCAAAATCAAACACCTTAGAAGAACTTACGGCTTATCTTGAAGCGAATGCCAAAGATTTTATTCAGTTTAAAGCATCACTATTAGTTAAAGAAGCTAATAATGACCCGATTAAAAAAGCAGAAACCATTCGTGATATTGTAAATAGTATTGCTAAAATTCCAGATCAGATTAAACGCGAAATCTATATTCAAGAATGTGCTCGCATTATGGATATTAGTGAGAATGTGCTATTTAGCACCTTAGCGCAAATCAATAAAAAAGAAGATCAAGAGGCTAATAAAACATACAAACAAGACCAAAAAGCATTTCAAGTTGTAAAAAACGAACCTCAACCTAAACAAAAAGTAGATGTTCAGTTTGAATTAGAACGAAAAATCATAGAAATATTAATGCTTTATGGAGATCGTACAGAACAATTTGAAGATTTAATTTTAAAGGAAGACGAAGCCTCTAAAGAGTTGGTATTAGAACCTACCAAACATGAAGCACGTGTATTTGAAAAAATATATTTAGATCTTCAGGAAGATGAAATGCAATTCTCTAATACACAATTTAAAGCCCTCTACTACTCTATTATTGACCGGTTGAATCAAGACGAAAATTTTTCTACCAAAAATTTCATCAATCAGCTCGACCAAGAATCTGCAAGTACGGTAACAAGTATTTTAATGGAAGATGAGCGCTATAATTTACACGATTGGGAACGCAATCAAATTGTTCCAAAAGAAAAGACAGATTCTGTTCCGCAATTGGTAAGCCAAACCATTTTAAGTTTACGTTGTCATTTAATTGACCAAAAAGTGGCCGAATATAAAAATGAGACCTTAAATAAAAATGCAGACCTACGTGCTATTATGGAAGATGTAAAAGACTACGTTAGCCTTAAAAGGTTATTATCTAGAAAATTAGGAAAAGTATTAGGATAACAGCAAAAACAAGCTTCTATGTTAAGTTGTGATGCTTAGCTTGATGAATTAAATCTACAATATTAGTCACGTTAAGCTTTTTGAAAAGTCGCGCTTTGTACGTACTAACTGTTTTTTCGTTAATATCTAATTCTTGTGCAATTTCTTTGTTTTTACGACCAATAGAAAGCAGTTTTAAGACTTCAACTTCTCTAGTTGAAAGTTTTTTAAACATACGGCTTCTGCTTTTTCTGGTATCCTCATAACGCAAATGCTTGTCCATTTTTTCACTAAGAGAGGTTTCTCCTGCGCTAATTTTTCGGATTGCAGTTTCTATATCTTGAACATTAGCCGTTTTACTTAAGTATCCTGATGCTCCTGCTTTAAGCGTACTTATAGCATAGATTTCTTCAGGCTGATGACTAAACATTAAAACATTTACAGACTTGTTTTCTTTTTTAATCGCTCTAAGTGCTGTAATACCATTGAGTTCTGGCAAGTCGACTTCAGATATAATAATATCAACCTTATGGCGACGTACAAATTCAAAGATTTCAATACCACTACCTAAACTACCTATAACATTTAAATCTGGCTTACTGTTTAAAAATAGTTCTAATCCAGTTCTAATGATAGGATGACTATCAACAATCAAAATATTTATCATGATAATCGACTTTTTTTGTTAGGTGTTAATTATTTACAACAACGGCTAGGCTAAATAATTATGTGTAGATTTGTTACACAAAAATAACCAAAAATTAAAGAATTTTAAGAATTTATTCGACAAACTACAGTTTTTACCTTAAAATTTTAGGAATTTCACAAACTGGTATCGCAACCATTTTATGTTTATTTGAGCTATTGTATCTATTAAAAATTTCAAATACTTCACGGTTTCTACCGTCAAAGTCGGCAACAGTTTTTCCATTAGCCTTCATTTCCATAGCCCATTCTAGCTCGGGATAAGAAGCTCCTATTTGATCCTCGTCGCTACGAGCATCACCAAATAAGCCATCACTAGGAGCCGCTTTTATAATAGAGGCTGGCACGTCTAAAAAACGTCCTATTTCATAAACTTCAGATTTTAACAAATCTGCAATTGGACTTAAATCTACTCCACCATCTCCATACTTGGTATAAAAACCAACTCCAAAGTCTTCTACTTTATTTCCTGTACCAGCAACCAACAAGCCATACAAACCAGCATGATAATACAGGGTTGTCATACGCAAACGTGCTCTTGTATTAGCCAAAGCCATATCTACTGTAGATTGCTTTCCTTCTAAACTTACCTCTGTTTTAAATTCTTCGAAAACGGGAGTTAAATCTACCACCTTATCTTTTACATTAGGAAAGCGTTTTTTTAATTGCACAATATGCTCTTGTGCTCTAGTAACATGACTTGGCGCTTGATGAATAGGCATTTCTAAACACAAAAGTTCCAAACCTGTTTTTGCACAGAGCGTTGAAGTTACAGCAGAATCTATTCCACCTGAAATACCAATAACAAAACCATTAACTCCTGCTTTTGCAGCATAGTCTTTTAACCAATCTACAATGTGATTTACAACTTTTTCAGTTTGCATAATTTTTGAATTTTTAAAACAAAGAAGTGTACCTTTGCACAACAAAAATAACGCAATCGTGTTAGTATTAAAAACATTTTATCAAATGCAAATTAAATTCTACCTTATATGTATACTCTTACTGACACTTATGTCTTGTAATGAAGAGTCTAAGATTGAAAAAGAAATTGCTAATATTAAAACAGATTTTATTGTAGAGCGTTTTGACAAAGCTTTTTTTGAAGCTACACCTAAGGATTTACCAAAGCTAAAAAAAGCATATCCTTTTTTCTTTTCTAAACATATACCAGACTCTATATTGGTTCATAAAATGAACGATACTTTACAACGTGAGTTATTATCCGAAGTACAAAAAACTTTTCCTGACTTTAAATCTTCTAAACAAGAATTAAAACAGTTATTTCAACATTTAAAATATTACGACAAAACCTTTACATCTCCTCGTGTAATTACCTTAACCAATGATGTAGCTTATAGAGATAAAATTATAGTTAATGATTCTTTAGTACTTATTGCTTTAGATAACTATTTAGGTGCAGAACACGAATTTTACCAAAACATCTCAATGTATATTGCTGCTAATTTACGCAAAGACCTAATTACAGTTGATGTCGCTAATGGTTATGCCGAAAAATATATATTTCAGACCAATAGAAAAACCTTATTAGATGAAATGATATACTTTGGAAAGCTGCTGTACTTTAAAGATGTTATGATTCCATTTAAAACAGATGCTGAAAAAATAGGTTATACTGAAGCTCAAATAAAATGGGCCGAAGCCAATGAAAGTCCAATATGGAGCTATTTTATTGAAAAAGAATTATTATACAATACAGACCCTAAATTACCCAATCGCTTTATTGCTGATGCTCCTTTTTCTAAATTTTATTTAGAATTAGATAATGAGTCTCCAGGACGTTTAGGACAATATATGGGCTGGCAAATTGTAAGAGCTTATGCTGAAACTACAGGCGAAGATATCATGACCATCATGCAAACTGAATCTGAAGAAATCTTTAGAAAATCAAAATTTAAACCAAAAAAGTAATGTCTGAAATTATAAAATCTAAAATCGTATTAAACGTTGAACTCGACGAAAACAGAGTACCAGAAAAACTAAACTGGTCTGCTCAAGATGGTGGTGTTGACAACGAAGAAGCCAAAGCTATAATGTTATCTGTTTGGGATAGTAATGCTCAAGAAACTTTAAAAATAGATTTATGGACAAAAGATATGCCTGTAGATGAAATGAAACTTTTCTTTCACCAGACATTAGTAACCATGAGCGACACATTTTTAAGAGCGACACAAGACGAAAAAATGACCGCTACTATGAAAGATTTCTGCGATTATTTTGCTGATAAATTAGAGCTTAAAAAGAAATAAACACGGCGTCTTTTCTTTTAAATTTAAAATTGTATAAATAAAAAATCTCAGGCTATAATTAACCTGAGATTTTCTATTTATATATTAATAAGAGCTCGTTCTTTTATAAATCACTAGACTTATCTTCATCTACTACTCTTTTATAATAAGGCTCCATATTAAAACTCTCTGAAGCAATATTCATATAATCTTCTTTATTCTTTTTCTTGTGTTGCACAAACTCAGAAGGATCGTAAACCGTCCAAACTGTAAGCTCATTTAATCGACCTGTTTTTGTTTTCATGTCAATCTCAATTTTCTTAATCATTCTGTCAACAACATCTTGATCACTCATTTTCTGTATTTTTTCAGAACTTTGACCATTATTTATTTTATAAACCACCCAATACGTACTAACAACTCTGTTTGCTCTGGCTGCATCAATCTCACGTGTTGAAATCTCTGGTGCTTTTTTAGTCACCTTTGTTTTTGCACTAAACAATGACAAACTGCTCTTTTTAGGTGCCTTTTTCTTTGCTACAGCAACTTTCTTTTCAGGTTGCTTGGTCTTTTGTGGCTGAGCTTTTTTACCGGCTACCGCTAAGTCAGTCTTTTTTATACTGCTTTCACTACCATACAATTCTTCTTTAGGCTGTATAGGCTTTTTTATAACTTCTGCTTTTGTTTCTGCTATTTTCTTAGTTACAGTTTCTTTAGGCGTGGCTTTAGGAGCTTCGGCACTAGCTACAGCAGCTTTTGGCGACACTAACTTCCTTCCAAAAAGATCTGAGCTATCTGCAACTAAAGGAGTGTCGTTAAGCGACTCAATAGGCTCATTTCTTAATAAAGTAATAACTATTAGTTTATCACTTAATAAAGCTTCTACAATATATCTACCTACAGGTATATCTCCAATAGGTATTATAGCTTCAGATTCTCTTACTTTTATAACGCGTTCAAAATCGTCATTAAAAATAACGACTTCATAAATAGTACGTTCACATTTAAAGATAAGGCTATCTCCGGAGTCATTAAGCTTGTGCTTAAGTTCTTTTGCTCTTACATTAACGTTTTGAAATAATGTGGATTTTTGACCATAGATAACAGACGTCATCAATAAGAATACAAGCGTGTATAATAGTCTCATAATAAGTAGGTTTTTTTTGCTTTGGGAAACAATTTTTTTTCACATGGAAAAGACAAATATGTACAATTCCTTATTAAAAACAAAGGTATTCGCTTTATTTTATAGCGCTTTATAATTCAGATATTCTACATTTATTTTTGGTCAACGTGCACCAATCCTCGACATAACGGGGAAAACACAGGTTAAAGAGAGACTATTTTTTAATGCATTTTTTATTTTTACATCAACAAAAATATGTATGAAAAATACTACTAAATAAAGTTGTTTGTCCGAAAAAAGCATACTTACAACTGACTCGAGGTGCTTCAAAATTCTTAAAATCTAACTAAAATTATCAGTTACAAATTGGGATTTAATTAGCTCTAAAAACGCTAAAAAACCTCTCTATAAATTTTGAAGGGTATTTTCGGTGATATAATAAGGTGTTGTATTAAACAAATCGGAATATAACGAATAGAAAAAATCAGGATTTAACATCTGATACTCCATAAATTTAGCTGAATTATAAACTTCCCAAACGGTTAATTCGTTGTGTTTTCCAGAAACACTATTCAGTTCTAATTTATGCTTTAAAATCATTCTATCAGCAACGTCTTTATTTACTAACCTCATTGTTTTACTAGAGCCACTTTCACTATTCACTTTTGTTAACACCCAGTAAAATTTTTGTTTTTTCTCTGTATTTCTTTTAGCACTAGACCCTGTTAAAAGGAACTCAATACTTTTATTTGGCGTTTTTCGTATGACATTTAAACTTTCGTCTAACATCATACCTTTGCCCTCTGCAATGTTTTCCTTTGTAGCTGTTTTAGAATAAGTACCTTCATCAGCATAGTCATATCGCATTAATCCCATGACGATGTTCTTATCCTCCAATTTCGCTTCAATCACAAATTTACCTTCAGGAATATCTGCTAAGGAAATTTGAGATTCAAAACCTTCGACTTTTACCAACTTTTCGTAATCTTCGTTAAAAATCTCAATCTGAAGGATTTTAGTTTCACTACTCAAAATCAAGCTGTCTTTAGCATGATTCAAATCATGCTTTAATGCTTTTGCTTTTGGATTGTTATTTTTGAATAGTATAGAATTCTGACTATAATTAATTAATGTCGAGAATAGAATCAGTAGCGTGCATATATTCTTTGTCATAATAATCACTTTTAAGTTAAAGAGCTTTCTTCAAACAGGATGTACAAAACACAAATGTTCTTCTAATTAAGAGCTAAGTTATAGCCTTAAAACCAAACGATTATATATTTAAGATATGATGCATTTTTCTTAGACCATACACTTTCATCTTCGTTATAAAGCAAAAAAACAGGATTTAATTATCCCTAATTATTGGTGTGTTAATTTGTAATTATATTAAATTAGCCTATGCGAAAAATTTTATTTGGTGTTGTTATAACATTAATTGTTCTATTGACCTTTAAGTATTGTGAAGACAAGAAAGAAGATAAAATTGTCATTGAAGCACATAGTGCTTTAATTCAAGAACAGATTAAAAATGTTGGGAAATTAGTCGTTACTGAAGGCCATTTTTCAGAGGTCTTCAGTTACAAAAATTCTAAAGCAGTTTTTGGAGATTTAATGTCTGCAGAAAAGAAAGCATTAGTTGTGGTTAATGCCGATGTAACCATAGCTTATGATTTAAGCAAAATAGAATATCATATTGATGAAACAACTAAAACACTACAGATTATAAGCATTCCTAAAGAGGAAATAAAAATTAATCCCGATTTTGAATATTACGATGTACAGGCTGATTTTTTAAATCAGTTTGATGCCAAAGATTATAATACCATTAAGAATACAGTTAAAGAATCATTAATGAAAAAAATTGAGGCTTCTGAATTAAAATCTAATGCTCAGAATAGATTAATTAGCGAGCTTTCAAAGTTCTTTATTCTCACTAATTCTTTGGGATGGACCTTACAATATAATGAAAATCCTATAGAAGACTTAAATCAATTTCAAAACTTAGAAAAGATTTTAGCAGACTAGCTCTTAACCCAACTTTCGTTGTAAACTACCTATACCTCCGCCATTAATAGCATCAACTCCTTTAGATTTTAATAGACTCGCGGCACTGCCAGAACGCATACCACTGGCACAGTACGCAATCACAGGTTTGTTTAACTTTTTAACTTCATTAAGTCTATTACCCAATTCCTGTACAGGAATATGTAAAGCATTTTTAATATGACCACCTTGGTACTCACTATGAGTTCGCACATCTAAAATAACAGCGCCTTTTTCAATATAGTCTGCAACGTTATTCGTCGATTTTCCAAATAGAGCATTTAATAATCCCATAATTTTAATTTTGAGCAAAATTCTAAATAATACGAAGAACATTGCGTAACCAAAGTTACATTATAATTATTAATACATTAAAATCTTCTTATTTTAGTACTTTGCATACACATGAGACAAGAAACGCGTCAACAAGAAATTTTAAGAGTTGCAGCCAAACTTTTTAAAGAAAAAGGTTATAGTGCTGTCACTATGCGAGATTTAGCCAAAGCCATTGGTATAAAAGCAGCAAGCCTGTATAATCATATAAACTCCAAACAAGACATCCTAAATAAAATTATAATTTCATTAGCTGAAGAATTTACAGAAGGGATGACATCCATTCAATCTTCTGATGCTAGTTGTATTGAAAAACTCAAAAAAATTATAGAGCTACATGTGCGTATTTCTAGCCAAAATATTTACGGTATGGCATCGCTTAATAACGATTGGATGCACTTAGAAGACAAACTTAATTATTACCAAAAATTAAGAATTGATTACGAAAATGATTTTAGGGCAATTCTAAAAGAAGGAATAGCATCTGGCGAAATCGTAGACACCAAACCAGACGTAATGATGTTTTCTATTTTAACAACCTTACGCTCTCTCTATATCTGGATACCTAAAAAAGAAGACATCAACCCTGAAGAATTATCTCATACCCTAAATCAAATACTGATAAAAGGCATTAACAAATAGTTTAGAATATATTTTATAACTTTGCTGAACAAACTAACAAGTGTTAGTTAAATGTTTAAGAAAAACATATGGCAGATTTTCACATCTTAAAAGTTGCAGACATTTATAAGGAGACAGAAGACACTTCTGTAATTACTTTTGAAGTACCCTCAGAATTAAAAAAAGAGTTTCAATTTAGGCAAGGTCAGCATTTAACCTTAAAAGCAGACATTAACGGAGAAGACGTACGTCGTTCGTATTCGCTTTGTTCAAGTCCATTAGATGGTCAATGGAAAGTCGCTGTAAAGTTAATTCCTGGCGGAAAGTTTTCTACCTATATAAACGACGAATTAAAACGTGGTGACCAGTTAGAAGTAATGTCGCCAAGCGGAACCTTTGGTGTAGACGTCAATGCTACAAAAGCTAAAAACTATCTTTTTTTTGCAGCAGGTAGCGGAATCACACCTGTACTGTCCATGGTAAAAGCGCATTTAGAAGCCGAACCAAATTCAACATGTAAATTATTTTATGTCAATAAGACCGCAAAATCTATTATCTTTAAAGAAGAACTAGAGCAGCTTAGAAATAAATATTTTGGGCGGTTCGAAATCTATTACTTCTTAACCAAAGAACGTAGAGATATAGAACTGTTTAATGGAAGATTCGATGACGAAAAGATGCGAATTTTAACGCAAACGTTTATCGATATTCCAGATACTAGCGAAGTCTTTTTGTGTGGTCCAGAAAAAATGGTGAATTATGTTAGTACTTACCTCATTAATGCCGGATTACCAAAAGAACTCGTGCATTTTGAATTGTTTGTCACCGGACTTTCAGATGAAGATATAAAACGAGCAGAACGCTTAGCGCAACAAAATGTAGAAGGAATAGAGGTCACTATTGTTGATGGAGGAAAAGAATTTGCTTTCACCATGACCAAAGAATATGATAATATTTTAGACGCAGCCTTAGGTGCAGGAGCCGATTTACCTTTTGCATGTAAAGGTGGTGTTTGCAGTACTTGTAAATGTGAAGTTATTGAAGGGTCTGTTGAAATGAAAATTAACTATGCCTTAGACGACAAAGAGGTCTCTCAAAATTTGGTATTAAGCTGTCAAGCCGTGCCAACATCTGAGAAAGTAGTGGTCGACTTTGATGTGTAAAATTCCTGCGAAGACAGGAATCTTATAAAGCAAATTCCTTAACGCACCAACAGCAAAAGGCCAACGGCCACAGCTAATAAAAAATAAAGTTCAACGAGCTAAAGGCCAAAAGCCAATAGCTAATAGCCATAAAGATGAGTGAAGAACAAATAAAAAATCTAGAAAAACAGTTCGAAGAACGTATCGCAAGAGACGAGAAAATCGAACCTAAAGATTGGATGCCTGAAAAATATCGCAAGACGCATATTAGACAAATGTCGCAACATGCGCATTCCGAAATTATAGGGATGCTTCCCGAAGGCAATTGGATCACAAGAGCACCTTCGTTAAGACGAAAAGTAGCGTTATTAGCTAAAGTTCAAGATGAAGCAGGTCATGGCTTGTACCTCTACTCTGCTTGCGAAACTTTAGGAGTTTCTCGCGATGAGTTATATGAGCAATTGCATTCTGGAAAAGCAAAATATTCGTCCATATTCAATTACCCAACCATTACTTGGGCAGATATGGGAGCCATTGGTTGGTTGGTAGATGGTGCAGCCATTATTAATCAAGTACCACTTTGTAATACCTCATACGGCCCATACGCACGTGCCATGATTCGTGTGTGTAAAGAAGAAAGTTTTCATCAGCGACAAGGCTTCGAGATTATGATGAAACTAGCAAATGGAACACCAGAGCAAAAGGATATGGCACAAGATGCTTTAAACCGCTGGTGGTGGCCAAGCTTAATGATGTTAGGCCCAACAGATGCAGAATCTATTCATACAGAGCAATCGATGAAATGGAAATTAAAACGAAAATCTAATGACGATTTACGTCAGCAATTTATAGATCAAACCGTTCCTCAAGCAGAATTAATTGGACTTACCATTCCAGATCCCGATTTAAAATGGAACGAGGAACGCCAAAGCTATGATTTCGGAGAGATTAATTGGGATGAATTTTGGCAAGTTGTCAAAGGTCATGGACCAATGAATAAAGAACGAATGAAAGCTAGAGTAAACGCATGGGAAGAAGGAGAATGGGTTCGTGATGCTGCAATGGCTTACGCTGAAAAGAAACAAGCAAGAAAACAAAAACAAGCAATTTAATTAACCTCGGTACTCATACGAGTATTGTCCTCTTGAGGGGACTTTAGGGGTGTTTTTAATAGATAAATTCAATTTCATAATGAGTAAAAACTGGCCACTTTGGGAAATCTTCGTTAGAAGTAAAAATGGATTAGAGCATCGTCATTTCGGAAGCCTTCATGCTGCAGATGCAGAAATGGCTTTAGAAAATGCAAGAGATGTCTACACTAGGCGAAACGAAGGTGTAAGTATTTGGGTTGTAGAATCTAAAAATATTACAGCATCAAATCCAGAACACAATGGTGAACTATTTGAGCCTGCTCAAGACAAGGTGTATCGTCATCCAACATTTTACGATTTGCCAGACGAGGTGAAACATATGTAATTAGAGCTGTGCTCTAATTACAATTCCCACGAAAGTGGGAAACTAAAAAACGTTTAATTAATAGATACCCACTTTCGTGGGCACTGAAGATGAAAAACGAAAACTTATACAACTATATACTTGGCATAGCAGACAATAGCCTAATCCTCGGTCAAAGACTAGGAGAATTAACAGGTCATGGGCCAAGTTTAGAAACAGATATCGCCTGTACTAATATCTCATTAGATTTATTTGGTCAAGTGCGAAGCTATTTTCAATATGCAGCAAAAATAGCAGGTGACGATAGAACAGAAGATGATATTGCTATGCTTCGAAAAGAGCGCGATTATAAAAATGTACTATTGGTAGAACAACCAAACACAAACTTTGCCTACACTATGGCGCGTCAGTTTTTATTCGATGTGTACCATTTAGCATTTCTTAGCGAATTACAAAAAAGTACCGATTTAACATTGTCTGCAATTGCTAATAAATGTATTAAAGAAGTCAGTTATCACGAACGTTTTTCTTCAGATTGGATAAAGCGTTTAGGTGACGGTACAGAAGAAAGCAAAGTAAAAATGCAAGAAGCTATTGATGGTTTATGGACGTACACTGATGAATTATTTCATCAAACAGAGGCCGATAAAGCTATGGTTGCTGAAGAAATCGGTGTGGATATTACGAAACTAAAAGACGCTTATTATGCTAGAGTGAATGAAATTTTAGAAGAAGCAACGCTTAAAACACCAGAATCAAAATGGTTCCAAAAAGGTGGAAAAGAAGGTATTCATACAGAACATATGGGCTATTTATTAGCAGAGCTTCAGTATATGCAACGCGCCTACCCTAATATGGAATGGTAACAAATTAATTCCTGAGAAGGCAGATAAACCTTTAGGTTCAGCGAAGCTAATCTCATAAATTAATACAAAATGTCACTTCGAGTGATTCTAATTTTTCATTAGAATCGTATTGAGAAGAAATAAAACAAGATTCCCGTTTTTACGGAAAATGAATATGACAACAACAGAACAAAATATAGACGAAATCTTAATTCCAATTCTGGAAAAAGTTTCAGATCCCGAGATCCCAGTATTATCCATAATGGATATGGGCGTGGTGCGTTCTGCGGTTGTAAAAAATAATATCGTTAATGTTAAAATCACACCAACCTACAGTGGTTGTCCTGCAATGGATGTGATTGGTGATGATATAAAATTAGCATTAAAACAAGCCGGATACGAATCTAAAATAGAATTGATTTTACATCCTGCATGGACAACCGATTGGATTACACCAAGAGGTAGAAAAGCATTGGAAGATTACGGAATTGCAGCACCTTTAGATGCAGAAGCAGATAAAGATGTATTGCTTAATGGAAAGCGTATTGTTAAGTGTACCAATTGTGGTTCTACCAATACAAGACTAGTAAGTCAGTTTGGTTCCACAGCTTGTAAAGCACAATTTCAGTGTGACGATTGCCAAGAACCTTTTGATTATTTCAAATGTTTAAAGTAAGAAACAGACCTGTCAGGTTTTAAAAACCTGACAGGTCTAAAAAAATAAAACATGAGCAAAAGCATACAACTTAAAGTTGAAAACAAAGTAGCGTACATCACGTTCAATAGACCTGAAGTATTTAATAGTTTCAATCGTGAAATGGCATTTAGTTTACAAGAAACTTTGGATGCTTGCGAAGCAAATAAAGATGTTAGAGCTATTGTCTTAACCGGAAACGGAAAAGCATTTTGTGCTGGTCAAGATTTAAAAGAAGTTACAGATCCTGATTTAAATCCGGGATTCAAAAAAATACTAGAAGAACATTATAACCCAATCATCACCAGAATACGTTCCATTAAAAAACCAATTATTGGTGCAATTAACGGAGTGGCTGCTGGTGCTGGTGCAAATATCGCTTTGGCTTGCGATATAGTAGTTGCTCACGAAAGAGTAAGCTTCATTCAAGCCTTTAGTCTAATAGGTTTAGTGCCAGATAGTGCAGGAACGTACTTTTTACCAAGACTAATCGGTTTTCAAAAAGCACTAGCATTAGCTATGCTAGGTGATAAAATTGGAGCTGAAGAAGCTGAAAAAATGGGCATGATTTACAAATGTGTCTCAACGGAAGAATTTGACGAAACGATTAATAAACTAGCTTTAAAACTAGCAAATATGCCAACTAAAGCATTAGGTATGATTAAAGAATTGTTCAATACATCCATGACTAACGATTTAGAATCGCAATTAGCTTTAGAATCTAAATTACAAATAGAAGCCGCACAAAGTGAGGATTACAAAGAAGGAGTTGCTGCGTTTATAGAAAAAAGAAAACCGAACTTTAAAGGGAATTAAAATTAGGCATCCGAATATTGTCCCCTTGAGGGGACCTTAGGGGTGTTAAAATAAAAAGTGAAAAACAAAATTATTCCATACAATCCAAAACTTAAAGAATACGCAAGAGAGCTAAGAAAAAATAGCACACTTGCAGAGGTTTTAATGTGGAAAGCTATTAAAAATCAAGCGCTAGATGTTCAGTTTCATAGACAAGTTCCGATGCTAAATTATATAGTAGATTTTTATTGTCACGAGCTTATGTTAGCTATTGAAATTGATGGTGATTCACACGGTTTCAGATATTTTGAAGATAATAATAGACAGTGTGAACTTGAAAAATTAGGTGTCGAGTTTATCAGATTCTCTGATTCGGATGTAAAAAATAATATGTTTAGTGTTTCTATGACTTTAGAAGAAAAAATTAAATCTTTAAAAACACCCCTCAAGTCCCCTCAAGGGGACAATCCATGCGATTTAAAACAAACCCTCATACAAACCCACAACCGAATAAAACCCTTTATTCATAAAACGCCTGTGTTAACATCGCAGTTATTGAATGAAAAAGCAGGGTGTAACCTGTTTTTTAAGTGTGAGAATTTCCAGAAAATGGGAGCCTTTAAAATGCGAGGTGCTGCAAACGCTATTCTATCACTTTCAGAAGAAGAAAAACAACGAGGCGTAGTGACACATTCGTCTGGTAATTTTGCGCAAGCGGTGTCGTTGGCAGCACAGAAATTAGGTGTTAAAGCTTATATTGTAATGCCAGAAAATGCACCTCAAGTTAAAAAAGATGGCGTTAAAACGTATGAAGGAGAAATCATAGAATGCGAATCGACACCTCAAGCAAGAGAAGCAACTGCCAATAGCATAAAAGAAGAAAAAGGTGCGACATTTTTACATCCATCAAATCAAGATGAGGTGATTTACGGAAATAGTACAGCTGCAATGGAGTTGTTAGAAAAACAACCCAATTTAGATGTCATTGTAACACCAGTTGGTGGCGGAGGATTAATTGCAGGCACAGCGCTGGCAGCACACTATTTTTCAAAGAACTGTAAAGTGATTGGAGGAGAACCTAAAAATGCGGATGATGCGTTTCGATCTAAACAATCAGGAAAAATTGAATATAACAGCGCGGTAAATACAATTGCCGATGGCCTAAGAACACATTTAGGAGAACGTAATTTTCCGATTATTCAAACGTATGTGGATAAGATTATTTGTGTTGAAGAGGTTGAAATTATTGAAGCAATGCAGTTGATTTGGGAACGCATGAAAATTATTATAGAACCATCAAGTGCTGTAGCTTTAGCTGCAGTGTTAAAACATAAAGAAGAATTTGCAACTAAAAACGTCGGCATTATATTATCTGGCGGTAATGTAGATGTGAGAAATTTACCGTTTTGATTAACGATTGTCCCCTTGAGGGGACCTTAGGGGTGTTTAGACATTTTAGAATAAATATTAAAAGAAAACGATGAATTAATTTCAATTTTTGTTGTTAGTATTAAAACAGCTTCAAACAAGTTGAAATCATAAAATATAGATGGAATATCAGGTATGAGTGAAAATCAAAAATCAGAAATTGTTAATCCACAATCTCAAATCAATAGAGTTGGAATAATAGGATCAGGAACCATGGGAAGCGGCATTGCGCAAGTTGCAGCAACTTCAGGGTGTAAAGTGAAGTTATACGATACCAATCAAGTGGCTTTAGATAAAGCAAAAGCCTCACTAGAAAAAATATTAAATCGCTTAATTGAAAAAGGAAGAATTGATACGTCTGAAAAAGATAGAATTCAGTCAAACATCGCTTACGTCAACAACCTAAAAGATTTAGCCGATTCAAACCTGACTATTGAAGCTATTATTGAAAATCTTGACATCAAGAAAAAAGTGTTTTCAGAATTAGAAAACTATGTGGCTGAGGATTGCATTATAGCATCAAACACATCAAGTTTATCTATAGCATCAATCGCTGCATCGCTGAATAAACCAGAACGTTGTGTAGGGATTCACTTTTTTAATCCAGCACCTTTAATGAAGTTGGTTGAGGTTATTCCTGCTATTCAAACTTCAACTGAAGTTCTTGAAAAAGCCATACAAACCATTAAAGATTGGAAGAAAGTAGTCGCAGTTGCCAAAGACACACCAGGATTTATAGTAAACAGAGTGGCAAGACCATTTTATGGTGAAGCATTACGTATTTATGAAGAAGGATTAGCAGACTTTGCGACCATAGATCATAGTTTAAAGTCTTTAGGTGATTTCAGAATGGGGCCATTTGAGCTTATGGATTTCATAGGAAATGATGTTAATTATACCGTAACCGAAACGGTATTTACTGCCTTTTATTTCGATCCAAGATATAAGCCGTCATTCACTCAAAAACGGTTTGCAGAAGCAGGGTATTTAGGACGTAAATCAGGAAAAGGTTATTATGATTACGATCAAAATGGGAAAATCATTAACACAAATCATACAAATGCAAGGACTTTTGAAACCTATGAAGAAGAAGAGACTTTAAAAAATCAAATTTTTGATCGTGTCTTAGTCATGCTTATCAACGAAGCCGCAGATGCCTTCTTTTTAAACATTGCATCAGCTGAAGATATAGATAATGCCATGACCAAAGGGGTTAATTATCCAAAGGGATTATTGGCTTGGGCAGACGAAAAAGGGATAGATTGGTGTGTCAGTAAAATGGATGAATTGTATAACGAATATCACGAAGATAGATACCGTTGTAGTCCGTTGTTGCGTAAAATGAGCAAATCAGGTATGAGGTTTTATTAAAAAAGGTTTGAGGTATGAGGAAATCGAAGTATCATTTTAAATTTGAAGATTTAGGAATATACACCAAAGCCATGGAGTTTGGAGAAGTTGTAAATCGATTAGTTAAAAAATTTCCAAAAGAAGAACGATTTGAACTTACCTCACAATTTAAAAGAGCAGCAGACTCTATCGCTTTAAATATAGCTGAGGGTTCAAGTGGAACAGATAAACAGTTTTATCATTATTTAGGGAATGCATGGCATAGTGCACACGAATGTATTCATGTAGCTCGAAAGCTCAAATGAGAAATTATATTTCTGATGAAGAAGATGAAGAAAATCGTAAATTAATAACGGAATTGTCAAAAATGATAACATCATTGCGTAACATAATTTCTAAAAGAATTTAATAAGTTTTAATGGAATCTAAAAATAAACCTATAGCCTCACACCTCATACCAAAGCGAATGCTTTCCCAAGACGCCTACAGCACCTGGCTAGGCATAGAAATTCTAGACTGCGAAATCGGACGCTGTAAAGTCGGAATGACCATTAGAAAGGAAATGCTAAATAGCATGAATAAAGCACATGGAGGCATCAGTTATTCTCTCGCAGATACAGCTTTTGGGTTTGCAGCTAATACTCATGGTAAATATGCCGTGTCTATTGAAACAAGCATTAATCATATTGAAGCTTTAAACGAAGGCGATTATATTATTGCTGAATCGGTAATAGAATCTGTAAAAAATAGATTAGGTTTTAATATTATTGAAGTCAAACGCGGTGAGGAATTAGTCGCGCTTTTTAAAGGTGTGGTATACAGGACGCAAAAAGATTGGGAATAAAACAGTAAATACATTAAATTATGAAATGGAAAGGTAGACGACAAAGCGGGAATCTTGAAGATCAACGCGGCATGAGCAGCAAAGGAAAAGTGGTTGCAGGAGGTGGAGTCATTGCTGTTGTGGTAATTTTATTACAACTTTTTGGAGGTGAAACCGGGCAACAAATAGCACCAATCATAGAACAAGTAGCCAATAGTCAAACGACACAACAAGTTGAGCAACGCAAATTGACCAGTCAAGAACAAGAAATGGGAGATTTTATGGCAACTGTTTTGGCGGATACCGAAGATGTATGGAACCAAATATTTAGAGATTACAATTTAGGGGATTATAAAGAACCAAAAATGGTATTATTCACGGATGCGGTTTCTACAGCTTGCGGAAATGCAACCTCAGCTTCTGGACCGTTTTACTGTCCTGGAGATCAAAAATTGTATATGGATTTAGCCTTTTTTGATGAATTACAAACACGTTTCGGAGCTAAAGGTGGTGATTTTGCAATTGCTTATGTCACAGCGCACGAAGTTGGTCATCATATTCAAACCATTCTTGGAACTTCTAATAAAGTAAGACAGTTACAACAACAAGGTGGTCAAGTTCAAGCCAATAAATTATCGGTAGCACAAGAGCTACAAGCCGATTTTTACGCAGGAGTTTGGGCACATCACAATAAAAAATATTTACAAGCAGGAGATATAGAAGAAGCCATGAGCGCTGCCAATGCGGTTGGTGATGATGCCATTCAGAAAAGAATAAGCGGAAGCGTAAATTCAGATAGTTTTACTCATGGCACATCACAACAACGTATGGAGTGGTTTATGAAAGGCTACAATACAGGTGATATAAGAAACGGAGATACATTCTCTGCTTTATTAAATTAATTAGTTCTGCAAGGTCTCAAAAACCTTATAGGTATTAAAAAACAGAAGTAAATAACACATTAATTATGAAATAGAAGTTTCATTTTTCAACTTCAATTTCAATTTCAATTTCAAACATGGAAGCATACATAATAGACGGCATTAGAACACCAATAGGAAACTACAAAGGCACATTATCTGCGGTTCGTACAGACGATTTAGGAGCCTTAGTCATTGCAGAAATCGTAAAACGTAATCCAAGCATCCCAAAAGAAGCGTATGACGATGTCATCATGGGCTGCGCCAACCAAGCAGGTGAAGACAATCGTAATGTAGCGAGAATGTCATCTCTGTTAGCCGGATTGCCATTTACAGTGCCAGGAGAAACCGTAAACCGTTTATGCAGTTCTGGATTATCAGCAATCATTCACGCCAATCGTGCTATAAAAGCAGGAGATGGCGATCTGTTTATTTCTGGTGGAGTCGAGAATATGACGCGCGGACCATACGTCATGGCAAAACCATCAACCGCATTTGGAGGCGATTCAAAACTATACGATTCTACTTTCGGATGGCGTTTTATCAATCCGAAAATGCAACAAATGTATGGCACAGACGGCATGGGAAATACAGCCGAAAATCTTGTAGAGAAATATAATATTTCAAGAGAAGACCAAGATAAGTTCGCACTTTGGAGTCAGCAGAAAGCAACCAAAGCACAAGAAAACGGACGCTTAGCAAAAGAAATTGTAACCGTTGAAATTCCACAGCGTAAAAAAGATCCCATCCTTTTTTCTAAAGACGAATTTGTAAAACCAACAACTTCTTTAGAGGTATTAGGAAAACTAAGACCAGCCTTTAAAAAAGAAGGAGGAAGTGTAACCGCGGGTAACTCTTCAGGATTAAACGATGGCGCAGCAGCAACCATTATCGCGTCAGCAAAAGCTGTGCAACAATACAATCTTAAACCATTAGCACGAATCGTAAGTTCTGCTGTGGTTGGTGTAGAGCCTAGGATTATGGGAATCGGTCCAGTTCAAGCTTCTAATAAAGCGTTGGCAAAAGCAGGATTAACAATGGACGATATGGATATTATCGAGCTTAACGAAGCGTTCGCTGCGCAAGCATTAGCATGCACTAGAGCTTGGGGATTAGCAGACGACGATCCAAGGTTAAATCCAAATGGAGGTGCCATCGCTATTGGTCACCCATTAGGAGTAACAGGCGCAAGAGTTGCGTATTCTGCCGCTTTGGAGTTGCAGGAGCAAAACAAACGTTATGCCTTAATCACCATGTGTATTGGAGTTGGGCAAGGTTATGCAGCGATTATTGAGAATGTGAATTTGTAACATCATTTGGGCGTTACCACAAGGGTCGCGCTTTCCGCTATATCTTTTTTGCTTTTAATGGCCAAAAAGGATGCCGCTGCAATCGCTAACGCGTGCGCAGCTAATTGAATAAAAATAACGTCACTTCGAGAGGTTTGAGAAGAATAAACAAATCGTATCGAAAAGACATAAATTAGATTTCCGTTTTTAAGGAAATGATAAATAAACGTATCAATGAAAAAATTACAAAATTACGTCACAGGACAATGGCTAGAAGGTAAAGGTGAAGGAGTTCCTATGTTCGACGCCATTACAGGAGAGCTTGTTGCACTTTCAGATACCGAAGGCTTAGATTTTGCCGAAATTCTTCAATATGGAAGAACTAAAGGTGGTGAAGTGCTTCGTAAAATGACTTTTCAAGAACGTGGCAACATGTTAAAAAGCTTAGCTTTATATCTTACCAAAAGAAAAGCTAGTTTTTACGAATTAAGTTACAGAACAGGTGCAACCAAAGTAGATAGCTGGATAGATATTGAAGGTGGTTTTGGAAATCTTTTTGCTAATGCGTCATTACGTAAACTATTTCCAAACCAACCGTATCACGTAGAAGGTGATGCTATCGACTTGTCTCGTGGTGGACGCTTTATGGCACATCACATTATGGTACCAAAACGCGGTGTAGCGATTCATATCAATGCCTTTAACTTTCCTGTTTGGGGCATGTTAGAAAAATGTGCTGTCAATTGGATGGCTGGTGTTCCAGCTGTGGTTAAACCAGCAACAAACACTTCATTTTTAACAGAAGCAGTTGTTCGAGAAATTATTGCTTCAGGTATTTTACCAGAAGGTGCTTTACAACTGATTACAGGTTCGGCAAGAACAATTTTAGACACTGTCGAGTCTCAAGATGTTGTAACCTTTACAGGGTCCGCTACAACAGGAAGACTTTTAAAGTCTCATAAACGTATCATTGATGAAGCAGTGCCTTTTACTATGGAAGCCGATTCATTAAATGCATCAATATTAGGTGAAGATGCCATTCCAGGAACACCAGAATTCGATTTGTTCATAAAGGAAGTTCGTAATGAAATGACGGTTAAATGTGGTCAAAAATGTACTGCAATCCGTAGAATTATTATACCTCAAAATCTTATAGATGATGTACAGGCTGCTCTAGGAAAAGCCTTAGATAAAATTACCATTGGAGATCCACGACTTAAAGAAGTGCGTATGGGAGCCTTGGTAAGTAAAGATCAAGTTACCGAAGTTAGAGAACGTGTACAAGAATTAGCAAAAACAGCTAGTATTGTTTATGGAAATTTAGATAAAATTGAAACCATTGGTGCAGATGCTAAAAAAGGTGCGTTTTTAGCGCCAATACTGCTTCGCGAAGATCAACCATTTAGCAACTTAGCCGTTCACGAAACAGAAGCATTTGGCCCTGTAAGTACCATAATGCCTTATAAGAATTTAGACGAAGCTATTACTTTAGCTCAGATGGGTAAAGGCTCTTTAGTGTCTTCTATTGCAACTTATGACGATAAAATTGCCAAAGACTATGTGATAAATGCAGCTAGTCATCATGGTCGAATTTTAGTGGTTAATCGCGATATGGCCAAAGAAAGCACTGGTCATGGTTCTCCATTACCATATTTGGTACATGGTGGTCCTGGTCGAGCTGGAGGTGGAGAAGAAATGGGAGGTATGCGTGGTATTAAGCATTATTTACAACGCACTGCCATTCAAGGGTCACCAACAACGTTGACGGAAATCACTGGTATTTATCAGCAAAATGCAAAATATAAGGAAGCAGAGCAGCATCCATTTAAATACCATTGGGAAGATATCCAACCAGGAATGTCTATGAAAACCCACAACCGTACATTCACTGACACAGACATCATTAACTTTTCAAACCTTACTTGGGATCACTTCTATGCACATACAGACATCACCTCATTAGATGGCAGTATTTTCGAGAAGAGAACCGCACATGGGTATTTTATTATTTCAGCAGCTGCAGGATTATTTGTATACCCAAATAAAGGACCAGTGTCTGCCAATTACGGATTAGAAGAATGCAGATTCCTTCGTCCATTATATCACAACGACACCATTTACGTGCGCTTAACCTGTAAACAAAAAGTAGATCGCGATGTGGCTTCAGCAGAACATCCAAGTGGCATTGTAAAATGGTATGCCGAAATTTTTGATGCAAACAACGATGAGAAAGTAGCATTCGCAACAGTCTTAACCATGGTGCAAAAAAAGCAAGAGGTTTTTGTTGAAATGACAGAAGATAAGATCAACGCATGTCTTTCTGCATTAAAAGAAGACATGAAACCAAAATGGGGCATTATGACGCCGCAACACATGGTTGAACATTTAGAATACACCTATAAAATTGCTTCTGGAGAGATTCAAGATTTTGAAATCGCAACACCATCAACCATTTTAGATAAAGTGCATAATAGTTTATGGAATTATGATAAGTTCCCTAAGAACTCTCAATTTCCACAATTAGAAAAAGACACTTTAGAACCTCTAAAGCATCCAGATTTAGCAACAGCAATCGAAAAGTTTAAAGCGCAACGTGAAAAGTATATAGCGTTTTTTAAAGAAAACCCAGAAGCTAAATTAAAGAATTTAGTTTTCGGAGAATTAAATAAATATGAATCGTATTTATTAGAACGAAAACACTTGAATCATCACTTTGAGCAATTCGGATTACTGTAATTATTAATAGAAAGTCACTGCGCATTTATTGCGCAGTCGCTTAAATTTTAGCGAAAAAATAAATTGCAGTCGCTTAAATTGAAACGAAATGTCTAAAAAATATTATACATACATTTTAACACATAAAAGAAATCACCTCTTTTATGTTGGTGTAACAAATAATATTGAACGACGAATGAGCGAACATAAAGCAGCAACTTTTGGAACTCATGTTGGGCATTATAACATTAAAAAATTAGTTTATTTTGAAGTGCATTCCGATATACGAATCGCCATCACAAGAGAAAAGACTATTAAGAAATGGAAAAAAGAATGGAAGAGAAATCTAATAACAGAAATGAATCCGGAATGGATGGATTTGAGTTTAGATTGGGAGCTTTCTAAATATAATAAGAACAAAGATTAATACGAATGCGCAACAAGTGCGCATTGACAAACTAAGAATATGAACACACCATACGTAAAACTAGACATAAAAAAAGAAGTAGGATACATCGAATTTTTCCATCCTGCACACAACTCGCTACCAGGAGATGTTCTAGCTAAACTAGCACAAACCATTACTGACGCTGGAACTAACGATGCTATTAAAGTGGTCGTTCTTAAAAGTGGAGGAGATAGAACCTTTTGCGCAGGAGCTAGCTTTGAAGAACTAATAAACATCAACGACGCTGCAACAGGAAAAGTATTCTTTTCTGGATTTGCAAACGTGATTAATGCGATGCGTAAATGTCCGAAATTTATTATCGGCCGCATTCAAGGAAAAACCGTTGGTGGTGGTGTTGGACTAGCAGCTGCAACCGATTATTGTATGGCTACCAAATTCGCTGCCATCAAGTTAAGCGAATTAAATATTGGTATTGGACCATTTGTGGTCGGACCAGCAATAGAACGTAAAATGGGATTAAGCGCCATGTCGCAAATCGCTATAGACGCCAACACATTTTATCCTGCAGAATGGGCAAAACAAAAAGGCTTATTCACGCAAGTTTATGATAGTACAGAAGAACTAGATGAAGCTGTAAAAACAACCGCAGAACATTTATGTACTTATAATACAGAAGCGATGCTAGAAATGAAAAAAGTATTCTGGCAAGGCACAGACCATTGGGATGCTCTTTTGGCCGAACGTGCTCAAACTAGTGGTAGATTGGTGTTGAGTGATTTTACAAAAGAAAAACTAAAAGGGTTTAAGTAGTGATGAGGTTTGAGCTATGAGTTGTGAATTGTGAATTGTGAGAAGTTTTATTCAAAAACAATTATAATATGGAATTTGAAAGCAAGTATCATTTTAGTTTTGAAAATTTAATTGTCTATCAGAAAGCAATTACTTTTGGAGAAGATATTAATAAGTTAGTAGAAACTTTTCCAAAAAAAGAAATGTTTAGGTTAACTTCTCAATTTTCACGAGCAGCAGATTCTATAGCAGCAAATATATCTGAAGGTTCGGCAAGTACGGATGCTAATTTTAATAGGTATTTAAAAATGGCTTGGGATAGTAGTCATGAATGCGTAACATGGAATACAAAAGCTTATTTAAGAGCATATATTTCTAAAGAGGAATTTGAATCAAATCGTGCTATGTTAACAGAAATAGGAAAAATGATTTCCTCTTTAAGAAGAAAACTGAATTTAAAAAAGTAATCCAACTCACAGCTAATAACTCACAGCTCAAAACTTATGATATACAAATTCAAAAACTACACACCAGTCGTTCACGAATCCAGTTTCGTGCATCCATTAGCAGCAGTAACAGGAAACGTCATTATTGGCAAAAACTGCTATGTTGGTCCGGGAGCAGCCATTCGTGGGGATTGGGGACAAATCATATTAGAAGACGGTGTTAATGTGCAGGAAAACTGTACAGTACACATGTTTCCAGGTAAGTCCATTACCCTAAAAGAAAGTGCACACGTTGGCCATGGAGCCATTATTCACGGTGCGAATTTGGGCAGAAATTGCTTAATAGGTATGAACACCGTAATTATGGATGATGCCGAAATAGGCGACGAATCCATAGTAGGTGCCATGGCATTTGTAAAAGCCGAAACCAAAATTCCAAAGCGAAGTTTAGTCGTTGGTAATCCTGCCAAAGTCATCAAGCAGGTTAGTGATGAAATGATTGCTTGGAAAACTAAAGGTACGCAATTGTATCAGCTATTACCTGCAGATTGCCACGAGAGTTTAAAAGCCGTTGAGCCATTACGAGAAGTGCCTGAGAATATGAAAATGCAGGATGATGTTTATAAAACACTTCGAGAAACATTCAAAAAATAAGATGATGTCACTTCGAGTGATTCCGATTTTTATCGGAATTGTATCGAGAAGTCCTATTTTCAATCATCAATATTAAACACCTGTCAAGTTTTCAAAACCTTACAGACCTACAACACCCGACTCAAATCAATCTCATTCGTTTCTTTACTTGTCGATAACGCAATCAAACTTTGTACATTTCCTAAATAAGGAAGTAACGTCAATTTTGAAATGATAAAGGTTTCATAAGCTTCGATATCTTCAACGACGAGTTTCAATAAATAATCAAAATTCCCGCTGACTCTGTGGCATTCTACAACTTCTGGGAAGTTATTAATTTCCTTTACAAACTTTTCCAAATAACTTCGGGTATGCCCTTGCAAGGTAATACCTATAAAAACAGTCAGTTTTAAGCCGATTTTCTTATTGTTTAAAACAGCGACATATTTTTCAATATAACCTTCCTTTTCCAATTTTTTAATACGTTCAAATATAGGTGAAGTGCTCATACCGAGTTCTTCAGCAATACTCTTAGTCGTCCGATTGCTATTCTTTTGAAGTATAGTGAGTAGTTGTGTGTCTATGTTATCTAGTGTATGTGGCATGAGAAAATTAGTTGTTTTAAAGCGGCAAATTTAACAATTAAAAGATAAATCATCTGAAATATTATTCAAATAAAGAATAATATCCTTTTTAATAGTAAATTAAAAGATTTTAACAATTGTATAATTCGATATATATTATCTTTAATTCTTATAATCCTAAACTATATTAGCTTGATGACTTTTGAATTAAAGATGCCCAAAATGGGTGAAAGCATAACTGAAGGGACTATTATCAATTGGTTAATAGCTGAAGGCGATGCATTTGAAGAAGGAGATATTATTCTTGAAGTCGCCACAGATAAAGTAGATAACGAAGTACCTGCACCTGCATCTGGAACATTAGTAAAAACCATGTTTCAAGCTAAAGATGTGGTTCCTGTAGGAGAAGTTCTAGCGATTTTAGACCTTTCAGAAGAAGTGAAGAAATCCAAAACACTAAATGAATCTAAAGCTGTCCCTTCGAGCGCAGTCGAGAACAAGGCTAAGACTAAAAGACCAAAGCCAGTTCAGCAGCCTACCAATTCGAATTCAACTTCATTTTCGGTAAATAATACAAACACCTTCTTTTCTCCATTAATTATAAACATAGCCAAAGTACATCATATTAGCTTTGAAGAATTAGCACGAATACCTGCAACAGGAAATGAAGGCAGATTACGCAAAAGTGACGTCTTTCAGTATATAGAAGACGGACGACCTTATAAATTTGCACAAGCTGTAACGCAAGATCCAACGGCTTATAGAATTCCGCAATTAAATTTCGATAAAGGCAAAGGAAAAGTCATTGAAATGGACAGAATGCGCCAAATGATTGCAGATCATATGGTCTATTCCAAACATACCTCGCCTCATGTTACCGCTTATGTGGAAGCAGATATGACCAATATGGTCAACTGGCGTAATGCTAACAAAGTTGCCTTTCAAAAAAAGCATGGAGAGCGTTTAACCTTCACACCTTTATTTGTAGAAGCCGTAGCTAAAGCCGTTAAAGATTTTCCGAATATTAATGCTTCTGTCGATGGTAATAACATCATTGTAAAAGAAGATATCAATATTGGAATGGCAACCGCATTACCAAGTGGAAACCTAATCGTTCCTGTAGTAAAAAATGCAGATACTAAAGATTTGAAAACAATAGCTAGTAACGTCAATGAACTCGCCAATAAAGCTAGAGAAAACAAGCTTGCAGGAGACGATATAAAAGGCAGCACTTTCACTATTTCTAACGTAGGAACTTTTGGTAGTGTCATGGGAACACCAATAATCAATCAGCCAGAAGTTGCCATTTTAGCATTGGGAATAATTAAGAAAAGACCAGAAGTCATCACCACTGAAAAAGGAGATGAAATCACTATTCGTAGTATGATGTATTTATCATTATCATTCGACCACAGAGTCGTAGATGGCTTTTTAGGCGGAAGCTTTGTACGACGCGTAGCCGATTATTTTGAACAATTTGATAGTAATAGAGAAATATAAATTCAGAATTGTCCCCTTGAGGGGACTTTAGGGGTGTTTTAAACACTCTAAAAAAACATACATATATGAAACCTAACATTTCAATCACTAAAGTAGAAACATCAAAAGTTGATACCTTAGACTTTAACAATATTCCATTAGGCACCACATTCACCGATCACATGTTTATTTGCGACTATGAAAACGGAGAATGGGTTAACCCAAGAATTGAACCATTAGGATTAATTCCTACACATCCAGCTGCAATGGCTTTACATTACGGACAAGCTATTTTTGAAGGGATGAAAGCCTATAAAGATACCGAAGGTGTACCAATGTTGTTTCGACCAGAAGAAAATGCTAAGCGCTTAAACAAAAGTGCAGACCGAATGGGAATGCCTCATATTCCTGAAGATTTATTTGTAGAAGGACTTAAAGAATTAGTCGGCTTAGAGCACAATTGGATTCCGCCAACAGATGGAAGCGCACTTTATTTAAGACCATTTATGTATGCCGATGAGCCTTTTATTGGTATGCGTGCAGCAACCCACTATAAGTTTATAATAATGGCGTCACCAGCGGGTCCATTTTTTAGTAAACGCATCAAATTATGGGCAGAAAAGCAATTCATTAGAGCAGCACAAGGTGGAACCGGTGAAGCTAAAGCCGCTGGAAATTATGCAGCAGCCATTCGTCCAACAGAATTAGCAAAAGCCAAAGGCTACGACCAAGTGTTGTGGTTAGATGCCGCTGAGCATAACTACATTCAAGAAGTTGGTACCATGAATATTTTCTTCAAAATCAATGGAGAATTTATCACGCCAGAACTCGACGGTTCTGTGTTGCATGGCATCACAAGAGCAAGTGTTATAGAGATGTTACGCGCTATGAATTTCACGGTAACAGAACGAAAGATCACTATCGATGAAATTAAAACAGCATCAGAAAACGGGACTTTAGAAGAAGCCTTCGGAACAGGAACGGCCGTTGGTATTGCCTACATTCAAGAGATTGGATTAGAAGACGAGACGATTCATGTTTCTGATGAAAATCCAATTGGATTAGAAGTTAATGACACCTTGAATGCTATTAAAACGGGTAAGCTAGACGACCAATTTAACTGGATGACTAAAGTAGAAAAGGAATTAGCTTAGGGTTATTTGGGCGTTACCACAAGAGGCGGGCTTTCACTACTCGCTCTTTTTGAAAAAAGCAAAAAGGAGCTTCAACAAATTGTTTCAATTGCGAAGCAATCACGAGTTCTTATTCATCAAATAAGAATGAACGAGTAATCCCTAACACAAAACACCCCTAATGAGCTACACTCGGTATCTTCTAAGAAAATATATTTTTTCTTAGATAATCCTCAAGAAGAGAATAGTTCACTATTCAGAGGATTGTCCCCTTGAGGGGACTTCAGGGGTGTAAAAGGAGAAACATTAAAAAAGATAACCGCTTTCGCGGCCATTAAAGATGAAAAAAGAAACACTAAAAAAAGGATTTTCAAAACTCTGCACAGCAAAAGCTATGGCAGAATTATACGAAGCTAATTTTAAACAAGTTTCAAAATACGTACATGCAACATCTCGTGGACATGAAGCCATTCAAATAGCTTTAGGACTTCAATTATTACCTCAAGATTATGCCTTTCCATATTATAGAGACGATGCCATGTTATTATCGTTTGGTTTAGAGCCTTACGATTTAATGTTGCAATTGTTAGCTAAAAAAGACGATCCATTTTCTGGAGGAAGAACATACTATTCGCATCCAAGTTTAAAGGACGACGATAAGCCAAAAATTCCACATCAATCTTCTGCAACAGGAATGCAAACCATTCCAGCAACAGGAGTTGCTATGGGAATGCAGTATAAAGAATTACAAGGTTTAGACGATTATAGTTTAGAATCTGACCCTGTCAGTTCGAGCGCAGTCGAGAACGCTCTAAAACCAATTACCGTTTGTAGTTTAGGAGACGCATCAGTAACCGAAGGTGAAATAGCAGAAGCGTTTCAAATGGCAGCATTAAAACAAATGCCCATCTTATATTTAGTACAGGATAATGGTTGGGATATTAGTGCCAATGCAGCAGAAACGAGAGCGCAAAATGCGTTTGAATATGCACAAGGGTTTAAAGGTTTAGAGGCGATCTCAATAGATGGAGCCAATTTTACAGAAAGTTATGAAGCCTTAGAAAAAGTCATAGAAACCATTCGTACAGAGCGTAGACCATTTTTAGTACACGCAAAAGTACCTTTACTAAATCACCATACGTCTGGTGTAAGAATGGAATGGTATCGCGATGATTTAGAAGAGGCACGTTCTCGAGATCCGTATCCAGTTTTAAGGCAACAATTAAAAGATCATGGATTTACAGAAACAGAAATTGAAGCGATAGAAAATTCCGCGAAAGCGAAAGTACAAGCAGACTTTGAAAAAGCATTATTAGCCGAAGATCCAAAACCTGAGGATTTATTTACAAACGATTTTGTACCCACACCAATTACCGAGGAAAAAGGAACACGTTCACCAGAAGGTGCAGAGAAAGTAGTTATGGTCGATTGTGCTTTATTCGCCGTAGAAGAGCTGATGAAAAAGCATAAAGAATGTTTACTCTATGGGCAAGATGTTGGTGGAAGACTTGGTGGTGTTTTTAGAGAAGCAGCAACTTTAGCACAAAAATTTGGAGACGATCGTGTGTTTAATACACCAATTCAAGAGGCTTTTATTGTCGGTTCTACCGTTGGTATGAGTGCCGTTGGATTAAAGCCCATTGTTGAGGTTCAGTTTGC
>Ga0209344_10000653_pt1 | contig 55676 bp, 34 predicted proteins | sample Cruoilmetagenom6_FD_187293 | JGI IMG/M metagenome (GOLD analysis project Ga0209344, IMG submission 187293) | Oil polluted marine microbial communities from Coal Oil Point, Santa Barbara, California, USA - Santa Barbara Oil Seep Sample 6 (SPAdes)... | ecosystem: Environmental > Aquatic > Marine... | reverse complement strand
CCATTTCCAATCGTTCAATAGCTCTGCTATCGAGAGTATCAGATCCCAGAGCAATCATAGACTCGATGGTTATTTCATAGACAGATGCACATCCTGCCTCTTGCCCTGCGTTGTATAGTGGAACGCCACGATTGATCGCTAGTTCGTAGAGTCGGATCGCTTCTTGATTAAGTTCATTTGATCTTGGAGTTGCATTTTCATTCTCCAACTCTTCACTCTTTGCGATTACTGTATCAATCAAGTGGATCACTCCATTCCCAGCTTGAATGTCTGCTGAAATGATGGTTGCGCCTTGCACTTGCAACTGCCCGTCGGTTATTCCGAACTCGATAGTATTTCCGAAGTAGCTTCGTGCGCGTTTCGAGTTTAACAACTGATTACTCATTATCTGCCCAGGTACAATGTGCAATCCAAGGATATCAATGAGCTTTGTTCTGTTTGACGGTTTGAGCAAGTCCTCAACAACTCCTGATGGAAGCGATGCGAACGCGGAGTTCACTGGAGCGAACACGGTGAACGGACCATTGTCTGGACCAAGCTGATCACCAATCCCAGAAGCAGACACTGCCGCCACGAGCGTGCTTAAATCAGATGTACTTTGAGCTAACTCCAATATTGATTTTGACTCAGGCACCAGCACAGAATCAATCACATGGACGATTCCGTCTTTGAATGGAACATCTGTGACCCAAAGAGATGCTCCTGATACTGCGATACCATTTTCTACTTCAATTTGGATCTGCTGACTATTCAAAGTAGTCGTTGATCGGCGATTAAGCAGATCGTTTGACCGAAGTACTCCTGGAACGATGTGATAGCTTAGAATCGACTGTAAAGTTGATTTTCCTTCAGGAGAAGTAAGCAATGCAAGTGTCTCATCTGATAGTGCTGAGAAAGCTTCGTCAGTAGGTGCAAATATTGTGAACTGCTCACCTTCAGGTAGAGACAGATCTGACAACGAGAGCAGAGTTCGTAGAGTATTGAGCCCCGCTGACTCAGCAACACTTCCGAGCGTGCTTTTATCTACAACTGCGTTCTTTACACTTGGAGCATTTTCTTTGTATGTTTGAATCGATTTGATTTCGATTTGGAAGCTGCCTGGTTTTTTATCCGCGAGTGTCATCCCGATAGATTCAATTTTTGAAGGATCCATATCAGGAGCCCTGGGTACTCTTCTTCCAAATGAATACAAACGAAACTCATTGAATGGGATTCGAATGCTTTGCCATTCATTCTTAACAGTCTCAAATGTAGTTTGAAACCCACCCGCCATGAGTCTGACATTTGAAACTCTGATATCGAACTGGTAAGTACGGCCGTCTCCAAGCACATTGATCTCGATACCATCTTGGTTTGCAAAGCTTCCTTCGTCGATATTTTTCCGTATCTGAGAAAAACCGCCGTTATTTTCGAGAGAGAGATCTCCCTTGAACACAATTGTACCCGCATCGCTTTCGCGGACACGCCCGCTTGATCGGCCACCCATTACACCATCAAGTACTACTCGCCACGAGTCGATTGGAGTGATGTACTCAGATTCAACCGGGCCATTTGATGCGATAGCAGTTGCGGTGGAGAAGACCATAAATGCTCGGAAAAACAGATTTATATACATGACTGAGTACCTACTTGTTAGCAGAAATCAACGGACGAACTGATCAAGAATGGGAATTCAAACCCATCATCTCATTAGATGTGTGATTTCGAGATACGTGGAACGCTGGATGCAGAAAAATGAAATATCTATTCGCTCTTTCATCCTGAACCCAACGCTAAAGACGGATTGATCATCCATTTCAAATTGAACAACTACCTTCTCATTTGCACGCAGTACCGCTATAGAGAACACTTGAATTTATGCTTTAAATCGCAGAGTGCAAGAAGCTGATCCTTATCCTCGATCAATCATCTAGGACGAAAACAGCGAGCCTGCCTGATCAGTTCTTATTGAATTTATATCCCAAGAAGCTCATCTTTAATCGATGGCAAATGGCGTCCAAGCTCTTCGAGGCATCTTGCAACTTGCCCAATAGATTCTTGAGCGGCTTCCAAGTTTGATTCTGACGCAGCACTCTCGAGTCTCATTGATACCTCTGAGAGTTCGATTGCGCCGATATTCGCAGCCGCCCCTTTCAAGGAGTGAGCTTGCAACCCAACCGACTTGAGATCTTGTTCGTTCAAACTCTTTTCCATCAGCTCGCACGCATTTCCAGTCGTTCTCTCAAACTCATCGAGCACCAAACACAGGATATCAACTTTGCCCGCACAGCGTTCAAGTGCGCCTTCAACATCAAGAACCGAATCATAAGAGTCATCATCCAACTCCGCACTTGGCACTAGCTGCTCACAAACTACATGTTCAGCAGTTGAAACCGGATGTGGTGTATACCATTTATTGAGTGTCGAAAATAGTTTCTTTGCATTGATGGGCTTTGTTAGATAATCACTCATCCCACTATCAATACAGCGTTCTCGATCGCCTTGAATCGCATTTGCAGTGAGTGCAATAATCGGAATGTGCTTCCCATCTTTTCGCGAATCTTCTTGCTGACGAATCCATCGAGTAGCTTCGTATCCATCAAGCTCAGGCATTTCACAATCCATTAGAAGAATGTCATAGTCTTTCGCATCAACCTGTGAAACGGCCTCTCCGCCGTTGTTAACTATGTCTACCAGTACTCCGACAGACTTGAGTAGCTCTCCAATGACCAGCTGGTTGACACCGTTATCTTCAGCCACCAGAATCTTTGCACCTTGCAACTTTGCCCGATCATCAACATCAACCTCAGTTCTCATCTTCATATCGACCACGCCATCATACATATACTGTGCGAGTGCGTCGTGAAGTGTGGACAAGCGAACAGGCTTTTGTAGACATGCAGCTATGCACAAGTTTTCTAGATCATCAGCATCTGGAGTATGGTACATCGATGTTAGCATAACCATTGTTGGAGCATCAATTATCTCGTTTGACACTATCGCATCTGCGAGCTGGACCCCATCCATGTCCGGCATCTGCATATCCAGAATAGCAAGCTTATATGGATCCTTATCTTGAGCTACTCTCATTGCAACCATCGCGTCTTTCCCGTTTGTGAACGCTTCTGGACGCATTCCCCAGTTGGTTAACGCTTCGGTATAGATATCAAGATTCACTTGATTATCATCAACGATGATGGTTCGCATGTTCTCAAGTATTCCTCGGAACATCGGACGCTTCTCAACAGGTTTATCGCAAAGAGCAGCATTGAATGTAAACCAGAACTCAGACCCAACTTCCCGATCGGGAGATATCCCAATCTCGCCACCCATGAGTTCTACAAATCCTTTACTGATGGCTAGCCCAAGCCCTGTGCCTCCAAATTTTCTCGTCGTCGTCGCGTCTACTTGTGAGAATGACTTAAACAGACGATTCCGTTCTGATTCTGGAATTCCAATTCCGGTATCCGAAACCTGTGTTCGAATTTGCCATGAATCATCATCTAATCGGAAAGCTGATAGACGGATGACTACATCACCAGATTCAGTGAACTTAATCGCGTTGTTCACGATGTTGATTACAACTTGTCGAATTCTCGTCGGATCTCCGATGACATACCGAGGCACGGTTGAATCTATATTACAGATGAGTTCGACGCCTTTTTTTCCAGCGAAGCTTGCCAACATCTCTGCTACAGACTCATAGATATCGTGTAGGTCTAATGAGATTGACTCGATATCGATCTGCCCTGCTTCGATCTTTGAAAAATCCAATATATCATTAATCAAACTAAGTAACGTATCCGCAGAACTCGTAGCGGTCCGAATCTGTTTCCGTTGCTTTTCAGAAGTCTTAGTCATGGATAACAACTCAAGCATCCCGATCACGCCATTAATTGGCGTTCGTATTTCATGACTCATATGAGCAAGAAACTGGCTCTTTGCTTGGTTCGCTGTCTCAGCAAGCTCTCTTGCTTCACTCAACTCTGCTTGTTGACGTTGCTCAGTTTCGTTGCGCTCTCGAATTGCAAGACGCATAAGTTCATAAGCGGAATATACAGTGCTAATTTCATCACCCTTGTTATCTGTTAGGCAGTGAGAATAATCGCCATCGGAAATATACTTCGTAACTTGTACCAGTTTCATCAACCGATTAGTCCAGCCACCAACAATGATGAAAATCATTGGAATTGAAATCGAAAGAACGACTAAAATCGTGATCACGAGCGATTTCAACTGAGATTTTTGTGATGCAAACAGCTCCTTGTTTGAAACCCCTATGACGAGTGTTCCTATCACAGATGAATCCACATTTGTTTCATCATCCATCTCATCAAAGTATAAATCTGATTCAGAATGATCTACGAGTGAAAAAATCTCTCGGCTCCCAACCATGAGTCGGTTAGAGTCATATTCATTACTCTTGTAACTCTCCACCACTTGTGTATTGTTCGTTGTAAGCGATCTCTCTTTATCCTTCGCATCTTGGATAAGAATGAACTCTACCCCAGGGATTAGGCTGAAAAATTCCGCCGCAAGACGGTCAAGCTCCTCCTTATCGTCAACGGTAAGAGGAAGCTCGATTGCGCTTGCTAAACCGGATACAAGCCCGTTTACCGAAGTCTCTTGATTTCTCTTCAGAATTGAATTGGTTCTGAGAACACTAAACGCTGAAGCGCCGAGTAATGCAAAAATAATTACTGAAGCGACAACAAATGTGGCTCTTGCGCGAAGACCAAAGGAACGCGTTTTGAGTGGACTGTTTTTCATTTGTGTACTCACTGACCAAATATACGTGAAGTCTAATCAATGAATTATCGGTTCGTAATTTGCTCTACTTAACTCATAAAGCAGATGACATGATTTTGTGGATCGTAACGATTTTGGGCAATACTCAAACAAGAGCTCAACAAATCATTCGGATCTGACGATTGGGTACCAGTTACACAATACTTGTCAAAACTGGAAATCACGATGATTGCCTCAAACCCTCAAAATTACCTATGGCGAAATGCTACAAGGACAGGGCGCATTCTCCTATCCACCCTAGTAATTTCCATTGCTTCGACAGCAGTTGCAAGCGAACCAGAAGTGGAATCCCCTTCAGTACCTATTCCAGGGAACAGCACTGATTCAGCTGACTACGATAATGATCCAATCGAGTCCGCCGAAGAAATGGATGATTTTGATGATCTGCTTGCTCTCGATGAATCCATTGATCTGTTGTTTGAGGACTTTGATATTGTCATCAGCGCATCTCGCTCTGAACAATCATCCAATATGACTCCGGTACCAGTGAGTATCCTCAGTGCTGATGACATCAAATATTCAGGTGTTAGCGAGCTCCCAGAGTTACTCGCATTTATTCCCGGCGTCGATGCGCTACAACTTGATCGAAACAGATGGGCAATCGGAGTTCGAGGACTTCATCAAACGTTCTCAGATCGAACTCTATTTCTTCTCAATGGCCGAACTATAAGCAATCCAGTCCACGGCGGCGTTGACTTCCAAAGACTTCCAATCTTCTTGGATGACATAAAGTAAATCGAAACTGTACGAGGCCCAGGTGGCGCTGCATGGGGAGCAAACGCGTTCAACGGCGTCATCAATATCATTGAGAAAAGCCCTCGTGATACCGCTGGTGTTTTGATCAGCCAAAGGATGAATGAGTTCGGAGATTCAAAAACAAACTTCCGAGTCGGACAAGCTGATAGCAAACTCTCGTGGAGATTCTCAGGAGAATACAACGATATTGAGCCGACAGATACTTTGAATGTAGTCTCCGGCTTAGTAAGCGCGCCTGCTCGACCCAAGGACTTCCTGCGAAGCCAGCGTTATGACTTTGATGCGATATATGACATTGACGATGATACATCTATCGATTTTGGTATCGGAGGTACCCATGTCGAACGAGGTAACTCCCCATTCCTCGCACTTCAACTCGGAATCGATGAAAGAATCGATCTGATTCGTGCACATGCAAAGTATTCAAAGAAACTCAGCGATGACTCATCTGGATATGTTCAGTGGTATGGTACTTTCCAAGATGTAAACCGCCCTTCAATGTTTCGATACAATGCTTATGACAATAACCTTGATGGACAGTATACATTTTCCCCTGCTGACGATCACAAACTCACAATAGGCGGATCACTCAGAAGTATTTTTCTTAACATCACGCGACTTCAATCTACAGATGCGCTCCCAGCAGGGTACTCATCCGAACAATGGATTGGGATATTTGCGAGTGATAGCTGGACAATCGATGATCGCTGGACTTTAGAATCCCAGCTTCGTGTCGATTGGTATTCCGAAACTACATTCGATTGGTCTGGGCGCTTTGCATTACTCAGATCCGCTGGTGAAAACAAAGAGCATGTTTTTAGACTCGCAGTTGCCAAAGCTTTTAGAACACCTCAAACTGCTCTCAGAGACCTGAGCTCAGAACGGCTACCTCTCGGAGGCGGGTTGTTTGGAGTAAACCTTATACCAGCTGGAGATATCGACAATGAGCAGTTGTATTCCATTGAGCTTGGATACACTGCAAAGATAACTGACGGCTTGACATTTAGAGCCGATAGCTATGTCCAACACTACGAAGAACTCACCGGCGTAATCGTTTTGCCCGAACCTGCACCAGTAGTTGGAAGAAACTTCTTTAGTGTCGACAATATTGGTTCAGCAAGTGCTGTTGGTGCTGAAACTGAGATTAAGTATCAAAATGAATCATCCTCCATATCGCTTTGGTATGCGTACAACGACTTTGATTTCGATATTACAGCTCAGAATGCACGAGCATTTCGCCCAGCTCGACACAAAGTAGGAGCAACTGCAAGAACCACTATCTCAGACTGGCTCACTCTCAATGCAAACTATAGATTCACTGACATCACGGAGAGCGATACCGCGGGTACCGTGCCTTCTTTCCATCGTATTGATCTCTCTGCAACAATCGGAATCCCTGATTGGAAAACAGAAATTCAGCTTGGTGTAATCGATCTACTAGATGAAACTGATCTACTAATCGTTGATCAAACTTCAACTGGTATTGCACAACAAACCCCAGGACAAACGTTTTTCTTAACGTTGCACACAGAGTTTTAGAACTAAATGCTCCCATCACATGCATCATCTCGATACTTGTCATTGCTTAGTAAGCTAACGCTTTGCGTGATGTTGTTGTGTTTCGCTGCAGGCTGGAACATTCAAAAAGAAAATGCTGACGAAGTTCTCATTGTCCTCTCTTCAAAGTCTAGCCCGTTTACCATCGCCGCTGAATCCTGCACGAAACAACTGAAAAATGCAGGAATCAATACAAAGACAATACTGCTGAGTGATTTATCCAAAGAACAAATCAGAGGTATATCCGGAAAAGTAATCACGATTGGTGGCCGCGCGTCGAAGACAATGAGCCAGGAGTTACCGCCCTCTACGCAACTCTACTATTGCATGTCGCCTAGCCCGGAAGCGATTGGATTATCTTCGCGGAACAATACCTCTGGAATAAGCAGCGATTCTAATCTGAATGAACAAATCAACATGATTCAAATGGCATCGAGTTCAATAAAAAAAATCGGCGTGCTCTACAGATCAAGTTCTACAAACTCTAATCTCAGAATTGAGACAGTCAAAGATACGATTCCAGTGGATATGAAAATCATCGCAGTTGATTTGGATTCGCACGGCTCTGTTTCAAGTGCGATTAAAAAACTTCTCAGTCTCGATGTTGATATTGTATGGACAATGCCTGATCCTGCAGTGTACAACTCCGCTATGGTGAAAACTCTTTTGCTTGAATGCATCCGCAAACGAGTTCCTGTGTTCGGGTTTTCTCACTCTATTGTGAAAGCAGGTTCGACTCTTGGAGTTGGGATTGATCCTGCTCAACAAGGCGATCGTGTTTCTGAAATGCTAATTTCTGAATCAAGCAATACTCACATTTCTCCACAACTCATACTCGCATTGAATGAAATTGTTGCTGAAAGAATTAAATTCAAGTTCAATAGTGAGACTCTGCAGAAAGCCGAGCTCGTTTTCAACGCAGATTAAACTCCTATCGAGTACTATTGAGAACTTACTGAGTCTCGCTCTAACTGAATCGCGTCCAATATCTGTATTGCGTTGAGTGCTGCTCCTTTTCTAATTTGATCGGCGCATATCCAAATCAGAACTCTCTTCCCCCCACTTTGCGGGTCAATGCGAATTCTACCGACAAACACATCATCTTGTCGAGCTGCTTCGCGAGGAGTAAGCAAGTACCCTTCAGGTAATAACACAATACCAGTTTGCGAGAGCGCATCACGGATCTCTTGCATTTTCGTCGGCTGATCAAGCTCAATAATAACCGATTGCGAGTGTGCTCGTTCAACAGGCACACGCACGCAAGTAGGGAGTATCGAGAATCCTGGATCATTCCATATTCGTCTTGTTTCATTTATCAACTTTGATTCTTCGCCGTTGAATCCTGTCTCTGGATTGATCGCTGATTCATGCTCAAAGACATTGAATGCGGATGAGCATGGAAATACATGAGCTGACTCATGCTCATCGTTCAAGTAAGCTCGCGATTGATTAAGCAGTTCGCTGATTCCAGCGGTTCCTGCGCCCGATACCGCTTGATATGTCGTGACAATAACATTGCGAATTCCAAACTCTACTCGCAAGGGATTGAGTGCGGTCAACAGCATGATTGTTGAACAGTTAGGATTCGCTACAAGTCGAGTATCTGAGTTTAACAGATGTACATTCACCTCTGGGATCACTAAGGACACATCAGGATCCATCCGAAATGCTGACGAGTTATCGATTAACACTGCATCGGATTTTTTCATTTGATTACGAACAGTTTGCGCGACGACTGAAGTAGCACATAGCAACACAAAGTCATACTCATTCTTAGCAATATCGTCGAGGTGCTGAATAGTGATTGCTGAATCAAGGTATGAAATCGAACTCCCGCTTGAGCGATCCGAACCAAAGAGTTTGAGCTGATTAATTGGATGATCCCGGGATTCAAGAATACTGATCGCCTCCATACCAACTGCACCTGAGGCGCCAACAACCGCAATGCGAGGGAAATGACTAGACATTAATCACCTCTCTTGCAGATGTTTGAAGTATCAAGTTACGCCTGAGTTCAAGCAGGTCTGCTAAAACTGATTCACTTGTAGGCCAACGGCCAGCGCCTTTTCCACGAACAACTAGGGTCGATTCATCTTCAAACTCAATCACGACTGCATTCCACTCATTCTCTAGCTCACTCAGTGGATCCGCCTTCTCTTGAGTACCTATTGATTCGACAAGAACGGAAGCGCGCTTCGCATCAATTCTCGCGACATGGCGAACAGGAAAACCCAAGTTGCGGCTCGAATCTACCCAGTCGCTGATTGAACTGAGTGATATATCCAGTGGATCAATTTTCCATCCAATTTCCTGAGCAATGACAAGCAGCTTATCAAGACTGTCTCGTCCGTCAATATCTCGAGATGGATCCGCCTCTGCAAATCCTCTCCGCTGCGCTTCAGCAATTGACTCTTCATAAGAAATCCCTTTACTCAGGGATCCAAGGACAAAATTCCCTGTTCCGTTAAGTACGCCTCGTAGAGAACGAATTGGGTTTACATTCACACGATTTAATAAATCTTGAACGTTCTCAAGAATCGGCGCGGCTCCGCCAACGCTCGCAGAATAACGAATTGTCACTCCAGCTCTCGACGCTTCTTCAACTAAGCAAATTCCCATATTCGCAATCAACGTCTTGTTCGCAGTAATCACATGGCTTCCGTTTTGTATCGCACAGCGAGCTATTTTCGCCGCTGTATCAACCCCTCCGATCAGTTCAAGAACCACATCCGAACCATATCCCGCGATCGCAACGACATCGTCCTGGATTGATCCTACAAACTTAGTCTGCGATTCATATTTCTCTGGAGAACGTGAGCCTGCCCAATCTATTGTGAACTGATCTGGGATTTGAGTAATCAACTCGACGCCCCCCCCTCCGACTGTTCCTAATCCACAAATAGTTACTGATGTTGGTGGACACTCTTGGTACTCATCATCAAACTTTGTTTGTAACGAACCGATCAAGGTAGGAAACACAGAGTTGAAACCGCCGAGTTCAAACTCCAATCGATTGAGCTTCGCATACTCTACTGCCTTGTGTTGAATTATCGAGCCGTCCGTATCGAGAGCATCTCCATACCCTGCACATTTAAATCTTCTAGGCGGAGGCGAATTACCCGCCGGATCATGCTCGTACAAACCATCCACATCCTTGATTAATCGACATCGATCCGCTTTGAGTGCGTTTGCGAGAAAGACTGCGGATAGATCCGATCCGCCACGCCCTAGGGTAACTGTCGCTCCCGATTCATTGATCGCGACAAAGCCTGGAACTACTACAATTCCATTTTCTTCAAGTGAGACTTCCAGTTTTCCGACATTCACCGATAATGGGTTCGCATTGAGTGGATCACCATTTGCAACAAACTCAATACTTGCAGGAGATAACACCAACGCGGATAACCCAGCTCGATCCAGATGAACACCCAAGAGTGATGCAGATTCGTTTTCTCCAGCTGCGATGAGTGACGCTTTGCTTAATCGAGATGCTGAGTCTGAAAGCGTTGCGCATTTCACAATCAGCTCATCTGTTCTTCCAGCGAGAGCGGAGACGACCGCGACCACTCTCATCCCTTCCCTTCTCCAACGATAAATCTCGTGGACCGCAATCCGCAATCGCTGTTCATCAAGTAAAACTGATCCACCAAACTTAAGCACAATGACTTGAGAGTTAGACACAGGCAACCTCACTCTCGTTCGCTGTTCGCGAGCATGAGATGTCGCTATTTTTATCTAATGTTGAGAGTCCATTCTTCAGATCAGCAATGAGTTCATTGATATCTTCTAAACCAACTGACAATCTCAGTAGCCCATCACTGATTCCTGCTTCGATCCGTTGATCGCGAGGAACATCAGCATGAGTCATCGAAGCAGGGTGTGTGATTAATGTCTCAACAGAACCTACATGTTCAACTAGAGTACAAAGTTTCAGTCTCTGAACAAACGCACATCCAGCGTCATATCCATCGCGAAGCGTGAATGAGACTACTGCTCCGTGCCCGCCGATATGCTGGCGATCTGCAACCTCTTTTTCCTTACCATCGAATAATGATGGGTGATAAACACTTCCAACTTCTGACTGCTCGTTCAACCACGAAGCGATTGTCTCTGCATTCTTGGATTGTGATCGAATCCTCAGCGGAAGTGTCTTGAGCCCGTTTATTGTTAACCAAGCATTGAACGGTGACTGAATCGCACCTGTACACTTTCGGATAAATCGAATTCGTTCAAGCAGATCTTGATCTTTCACAACCAACGCGCCACCCAACGCCACTGAGTGGCCGTCGATAAACTTGGTTGTTGAATATACAGATATATCAGCTCCAAACTCCAACGGGCGTTGTAACACTGATGTCAGAAATGTGTTGTCTACTGCCAATAGGACCCCTGCTTCTTTCGCAATTTGCGAGCAAGCACGGATGTCTGTAATTTCAAGAGTTGGATTAGAAGGAGTTTCTACAAAGATCAACTTTGTATTCGCGCGAATCGCATTCCGGACTTCATCGAGATTGCTCGCATCAACAAATGAGTTCTCAACTCCCAGTTCCGAAAGTAACTGCTGAAGCAATCGAGTCGTTCCGCCATAGACAGATCTTCCACAAACAACATGATCTCCGCTCTTTAGTAACGCGAGAAACAAAGCAGTTTCCGCGGCGAGCCCTGTCGAAAAAGTTGCTGCATGTAATCCTCCTTCGAGATCTCCCAGCAGTGTTTCTAAATTTGCAACCGTTGGATTTGATACTCTCGAATACTGATGCTCAGGGTTTGAACCCACTCCTGAGCGACAAAATGTTGTCGATTGAACCAAAGCAGAAACAAGCGGATCGCCGTCTGCAAAGTCCCGTCCTCGAGAAAGACAGATTGAATCTGCGGACAATTGGTTAAATTCTAAGTTTGTATGACTGTGTCCCATGCTGTGAACTCCTCACAGCATCGAAAGCTTCCAGTGTTGGCGTGGATTACAGCGACATCGCTGCTCGTTTGACAAATCCTGCTGTGCAGCCTTGTCCACATCGTTCCCCACGCCGGGGCTGGTCTCGGCACCGTGACTGAGATACTCAGCTCGGTTGCCGCCCGGAACCTTTGAGACATTCCGGGACTCTTGATGCAATTGTCGAAAGAATACCCGATGTAAAGTTTTTGTCTACTACCATTTCGTATTTTCTTCAATCTGCTCTGTATCCAAACCGGTTCTATGTAATCAGAAACAAGGCAGACATCGAATAAATGATGATTCTGATTGAAAAATCTATGTTGTAAATTTTTTATCAAAGCTTCTGTTCACACAAAGTATCTGAGTGTGATGCAACATCAAATAGCGGTCTATGCGACATCACGATCGTCTTGCAACTCAATGTTTAGCTGCGGTTCCGGCTCAGCCGAACCATTAATCAAGCGAGCACATGCAGCAATCAAATCGGTCCTGTTTACTGGCTTGCTCGCGTAATCGTTACACCCAGCATCGATGCAACGCTGACGATCTTCTGCCATCGCGTGTGCTGTCAACGCGATAATCGGAATATTGTTTCCACGATCACGAATTGCTTTCGTCAAAGAGAGCCCATCCATTTCAGGCATTTGTACATCAGTCAAAAGCAGATCGTAATGCTTCCCTGATTGCTCCGAGGCTTCGATCATTTCGAGTGCAATCCTACCATTGTCTGCGATATCAAGAGTTGCGCCAGCTTTTGAAAGATATATCGTAAGTAGTCGTTGATTGTCTTTACCATCCTCCGCAAGGAGTATCCGCCCATTGATAACTGGGGAACATTGAGTTTTCACAAGAGCTTCTCTTGTACAACTCAGCCTCTTCCATGCATCTGCTGATTTTACTATCACTGCATCTTCAGGTTGCTGAAGAGGTAGCTCAAGGATGAAGGTAGAACCAACATTGGGAACTGATGAGCTCAGCCAAACTTCACCGCCCATCAAACAAGCGAGTCGGCGGGAAATTGTGAGCCCCAATCCAGTGCCACCAAATTTTCGTGTGATTGAGCCGTCTGCTTGTGAAAATGGATTGAACAAATTGGCAACCTGATCTTCCGTCATACCAAAACCACTATCTTCGATCTCAACTCGGATCTTCTGATCAGCATTCCGAAATGGAGCACTCACTCTGATCTGGATCTTCCCACTTTCTGTAAACTTGATTGCGTTACCGATTAGGTTTACAAGAATCTGACGCAGCCTTGTAGGATCAATCATCACTCGATCAGGAACTGGGAACTCAATATCAACATGGAGCTCTAAACCCTTTTCTAAAGCTCGCACACCAACTAGTTCTTCTATTTCCCAAAGCGCGTTAGGTAACACAGTATTCACATGCTCGACTTCAACTTTTCCTGCTTCAATCTTTGAAAGATCGAGAATGTCATTTATCAGTGTGAGCAAGTGTTCGCCTGCCTTCTGAATGGTATTAATCGCCTGCTCTTGAATCGGAGATGATTTTGATTCATTTACATTTTCTTTAAGCACATCTGCGAATCCGAGGATTGAAGTTAACGGCGTACGGATCTCATGGCTCATATTTGCCAAGAACTCGCTCTTCGTTTCATTTGCTGACTCTGCTTGCTCCATTGCAGTCGCAAGAAGCTTTGCGTGCTCTGTTCGTTCAGTTACATCATGCCCGATCACTACGATCATATGACCTTCTTGTTGAACGACTCCACACATCGAAAACTCGAATGATTGACGGTTATACCCATAACCAATTGAACACTCAAATGAAACCGATTCACCTTTCGCTATTAGGCATAATCGATCTTTCCATTCAGTCTCGGATCCAGTCCACGGCGATACATTCCAGATAAATCCAATTTCTGTTCCCTGTTCAAAGTGCTTGTCAAACGGCTCATTAGTATGCACAAGTTGCCCGTCTGTAGATATGATCGCGAGCGCATCTGTCAATTGATTGACAACAGCATCGAAACGAAGTTGATCTGCTTCGTCCCGATCGCGATTACTCTCTTCGAGCCAGAGCAAGAGACGATTGAACGCATGGGAAACCTCTTTGATCTCGCCTTCTCCTGAAACTGACAACATCTGAAACTCGCCGCGAGTAACCCCATTAGCTGCTTCTGCAAGATTCGCGAGCGGATCTGTTAAACGCCTCGCAACTAATATTGCTACGAGAGATGCCATTGGAGCTGCGATTGCAAGGACTAAGAACAACTCTGCACGCAGAGTATCAACGCCCTTCATAAGTGCGTATTCAGGAACCTCAAGCAATAAGGAATATCCCAAATCTCCAATCGGACGATAAAACACATATTGATTATCTTCCGCTTTTACTTTCAAGACAGCAACCCCATTTTGTTGAGTACTTAGAAGCCCGCCAACTTCTCGTAGTACTGGGTCTGCATCATCTAGAATGTTCGTGAAGTGGACAACTGATTCGTTATCTGCACCTTTTATGATCTGCCCAAACTCATCTCGCGCTACATAAACCACATTCTCTGGATTAGTATGGTGCCAATACACTCCGCTTGGAGCAATGAGCGCAAACACACTTTCCTCAGGCATTCCTTCGCGAAGAAGCTCTGATGTATTGGATAGTCGAGATTCAAACAAGTCCCAGGGTAACGCTCCGCCAATCATCCCGACAACTTCTCCTTTACGGAGAATACTTGCTGCGATCACGATCTGCTTTGCGCCAGTCGTGTAAGAAATCATGGGCTCGGAAATTGTCACTCGCCGATCCGCATTCGGGTTTCCAGTTATTGTTGCTTGCCAATAATCCCGTTTCGAAATTGATTTCGGCTTTGCTTCAGGATCACTATCGTCGAAAGTACGTAACCCTCCTGCTCCTGGGTTACCCCCCGCGGTGTTGTAAAAGTTTCCGTCCGGATCACCCAATATAAATTTTTCCCAGACATCGGATGTAGTCTCTCTCCGATCTCTGAGCCAAGGCCCGATCTGATCCCAATCCATGGTCTCAAGAAGTGGCGAAGCAGCCATCGCGTCGATTTCACTCATCCGAGAATGAAGAAATGTATGAAGTGTTGCAGCTTGAGCATCAAGCCGGCTTTCAACCGTTTTTACCGTCGCATCTTTCGAGTAACTTGTTGAATGTCGAATTGCAATAAACATAGCTGAAGCAAGCGGTATCACTGCTGCTAGGATCAAGCTTGAAGTTATTTTTGCACGAATCTTCATAGAGTTTGTTCTAGTTCAAATAGTCCCAATGCAAATTATCGACATTTGAACGGGCAAAATTGCTCGCAATATGGTTTCCGTCTCATATTCCTTATCTGCAATGAATTAGCTCAATATTCACACCTACGCATCTTCAATCGAGCGCGAATACATCCATACAATGAATTCAAGCCTTGGTGTCTTTAAACCCATTTCTACAGATCGCAGCGTCGTGATAATTTATTTAAAAACTCAAAATCAACACACAACCCATGACACAATTATCTGTTCAAATTGTTACTAGCTCATTCTCTTTCAACACTTCTAGAGTCCAGGACATCGCAATTCCCCCCTATTTTTGGTATCCATATTTCTACACTCATCTCCAATACCGAAACAAAATCTGTGACTTAACAACTCAATGAAAACATCGTGCAATTTCTATCTTGTTTATGAGTTAACCTTGAGGCCGAACAGTGTTACCTAACCAAAGGAAAACGATGTCATTGATTTCCCATTTTCATATAGTGCTCATTGCACATACTCTTCTCGTTTCTACATGCATTGCACAAATTCCAGACGAGCGGATTGAACAACTCGAATCGCTAATCGAGAGTACTTTCGATCAAGACACTCCTGGAAGTGTGGTCCTAGTAGCTCATAAAGATGAAGTTCTCTTCAACGCTGCGATTGGAGTCAGCAAAGTTGATGGTGATCCACTTTCTCCTGACAGCATCTTCCGGATTGCTTCGATTACTAAGCAGTTTACAGCCGTCGCTATCCTTCAACTCGCGGAGCAGGGAAAACTCAAACTCGACGATGACATCACACAATTTATTCCTGAGTTTGATACAAGAGGTGATCACATCTCTATTGAGATGCTACTCAATCACACTTCGGGTGTTCGTAGCTACACAAGTATGCCCAACTTCGACTCAGAGATTGAAGCAACAGATGTCACTCCTACAGAAATCATGGAGTTCTTCAATAATCAAGAGCTCCTTTACAAGCCTGGCACGTTGCATTCGTACAGTAACTCAGGGTATGCGCTCTTAGGAATCATCATTGAACGAGTCTCCAAGATGAGTTACGCGCAATACATGGATAAACATATATTCTCCAAAGCAAACATGAAGCGAGCATTCGCTGGTGGAGATCACAAAGACACAACAGGATTTGCAACTGGCCACCACAGAACAGCAAATGGATTTCAGTCTACAGAATACATCAGTCTCACTTGGCCGTTCTCTGCTGGATGTATTGAGACTACCACATCCGATTTACACGCATGGACACGAGCCTTGTTCGCAGGAAATCTCCTCAGCCCAGAATCGCTTAAAAGAGCACACACAATTACAACTCTCCCATCAGGCAGAGAAATCAGGTACGGATTTGGATGGGATATCCTCGAAGTTCAAGGCCACGCATCCGTTGAGCACGGCGGTGGGATCGCAGGTTTTAACTCATATGCTCTCTATATTCCAAGTGAAGAAATTTTCGTAACAATACTCTGCAACACACAACAAAGAGGTATAGAAGATCTATCAGCACGACTTGCTGCGATTGCTATTGGAGAACCATACAACGACAACACAGAATTAGATCTAGACACTTCCGATCTCAATGAACTAACAGGCACCTTCACTGATCACAACGACAACAAACGCATCATCCAGATCAAAGACGGACGCTTGTACTCGCATCGTGTAGGTGGTATGGGATTATTCTTAATACCTAAGTCACAAGATAGTTTTACAATGGAAGGCCAACTCATCGAAATCGAGTTCGAACGCAACGAATCAGAGAAAGTAATTGCACTTATCTTCAGAACCCGATCCAGAGACACGCGCTGGACTATCAGCGAGGAATAAAGCCAACCCCTTAGCGCTGAACTCAAAACCCCACTACAACTATCTGGCTCGAATCTTGATCCTGTTTACATATATCAATCATCCGCTAGAAAAGCACCTTCATCGATATTCCCTCGGCGTTTGAAGTACTCGTAGACGGGCAATCCTGACAAGATAAACACACTCCCCCACACTGCTCGCCACGGGGTTGCGACGATCGTGTTGATCAATAAATACACAGTGACCAACACAAACAGAGCTGGCACAAATGGGTATCCCCATACCCTATATGGACGATCAACATCAGGCTTTGTGCGTCTGAGAATGAACAACCCCATTACCGTCATCCCATAGAATGCCCAAAGAACAAAGATGTAAATATCAGTCAGAATATCAAAAGTTCCAGACAATGTTAAGATTATTGCCCACAAGCCCATTGCGAGAACCGCATTGCACGGAACTCCTTTATTCGACAGGCGCATGAGCCACTTTGGGAGTAACCCACGCTGCGCCATAGCGTAAGGCAATCGAGGTCCAGCAAGAACACCTGCGTGCAATGTTCCATATGCAGAGAACATCAACCCTGCTGACATTACTGCAGCGACTCCAGCACCCATGAACCGTCCTGCCACTTCATATGCAACTGAGGAGGTCACAGGAATACCTGCTATCTCTGCTGGCGAGAGCACATAGAAATATGCGATATTGATCAACACATACAACACGATGACTAGGACTGTGCCTCCAATGAGCGCCCTTGGGAGTGTGCGTGATGGATCTTTGACTTCGCCTCCGATTCCCACAATTAGATTCCATCCGTTGTAACCCCACAGTGCTCCGAGCATCGCGGCTCCGAACCCTGTGATTCCTCCGCGAGCACTATCGCTAACATCTTGGATAACTACGCCATTCGCTGAGCCGTCGAAATTCATCCATGAACCATCACCGAGAATAAATGCGCCGATCGCGATGCTTAACACGAGAGTAATTTTTCCGATTGTCAGTGCTGTCGCTATTGATCCATTGGCGCTACCAGACGCTAGGTTGAGTAGCATCGCTAATACGATTACAGCGACAGGCAATACTCTGAGTGATAGTGAAGAGAGATTTCCTCCCATGAGATCATTCAAGAAAACAACAAAGAGAATTGCAACGGCCGCGCTTCCTGCGCCAGCAACAAGCATCCGAGTCCATCCATACAAAAATGCCATTCGCCGGCCGTAGGCTGCTCCAATAAAATGAAATGCCCCACCAGCGCGAGGCATCATCGTGCTCAACTCTGCATACACCATTGCGCCTGCGAGCGAGAGGAGCCCTGCGAGTATCCAAACCGCGAGTACCATCTTTGCTGAACCTACATTGGCAGTCATCACTCTAGTTTTGACGAAGATTCCTGTGCCAATGATGTTTGCGATGATCACAGCTGTAGCTGGCACAACCGTAAATGAACGTACTAGTGTCAATGCAGAACCCCTTAGAAATTCGATCAATGAGTGCTAATTATCTATGCTCACGCACAGCTCACTCAAAGTCTCATTCGATTGTACAAAATTATTAAGTCTGCGTGCGCATTATCGCACTGTTCAACAAACCAAGATACGCTAGTGGCGCATTACCAGCAGCGCCTTGTGTTGTTCAGATTCTAAAGAGAAAAGAAAATATTCTGAAGAACCAAACGTAAATAAAATGATTATTTGAAAGGCTGAATTCATCGACTACAAACCCATTCACGAAACCAAAGCCTGATTCAACCAGTAGTTAAGAGACTGATAAATGGTCCCTGTTCCGTCTCCGAGAACAGCGCTCATAGCGAGTGCATAGACCACCCTGATTAGAATTACAAGAATTGCACCTTGAACCTGAAACAGGTAAAGTGAATATATTCAAAATACATAAATTCGTAGTGTATGACTTCTTCACTTGGGTTTTTGTGCTGAGATCGTGAACGATCAATACTCATTTTCATGGAGATGTTGACACTATCGTTTCAAAAGTTCTTGAACAAGACCCTGTTCGTCGATATCAAACTGCTCTCAATCTCGGCCAGTCCACTAAACGCTTTCTAAACTCTGAACTCATTCCAGCACAAGCAAGTTCAATTACGCACCCTGTGTAAAAATTCACGAAACGAAACAAGGCCGATGTCTTCGGGACAATCATAGCTTTCGTTGGTCTTGGTTTAATCGAAACTAGTCTACGTCTTGATATGCTAGACGGAATGCTCATGCGTTGTAAGGAAGCAAATGAGTCAATAAGATTTTCATAAAATGTACATCGCATTAGCAATACTCGCTAAATACCAAGATCAGTTTGACGCCGCAGAAAGATGGTATTGAAAATCAATTGATGTTCGACTCAATCCAGAGAACAACTGGAAGATGTGTTCTAAACCCAAGACCTGTATTCACTTTCTGAAGAACGTCTACAAACCGCATATAAATTTTCGATTTGATAAATCTGAATTTTCTAGGATCATAATCTAAGAGCGTTTGATCAATTGCGCATAAAAGCACATCATTAACATTTTTCTCATGTGTGTAAAATATCCGTGCTAATTTTCTAAGGCGATGCGCAGGCTTGTCGTGAATACATTAACCCTCGCCATCATGCATCGCCAACCACGCTGCATCAATCTTTTGAATCGTGGACATAGGGTCCGATTCAAACTTTGGTACACACATCGCACAGCACAATTTCACCAATCTTCCTGCATAAACAACATTGATCGCATCACCCATTGAACCGAGTTCTTCACCTGATATCGCGCAATCAGTTAATGGATAGTGCTCCTGCTCCTGTGCAATGACTGCTGCATCCAACTTTGCTATATACGCCTGCGGATCTTTGATAAAATCGCTCTTACACATCTTACAACAGAACCGGATCAGTCTGTTGTGGTAGACAAAGTTGATCGGATCGCCCATGTCCTCTCCTTCAAGAGCTTCACCTGATACGATGCAAGAGGTCGTTGGATAGAATGAAATTTGTGAATCGATTATCTGTTGATTCAGCTTAGCAAATGAAGCTTTGAGATCCTTCTCGAATCTTGGAACACACATCTTGCAGCAGAACTTGACTTCGCGCCCTTCATATGTTTTCACAATTGGATCGCCCATACTACCAAGTTGCTCACCTGAGATTGCACAAGTACTCAGTACATAAGGCAAATCCTGCTGATTTTCTTGATCTACGTGCTCGCTCTTTTTTCCATGATGATCGTTCATCGCATGCTGAGATTTCATCAGAGACATCGTTACGAACTCGTCCTTTTTAGTTTCGTCCCATGCGTTGAACTTCTTGACACATCCTGGACAACAAAATCCTATTGTCTTCCCTTTATACGTTGTTCGCCCGCCGTCTTCTTCCACAGGCTCTTCTCCGATAGGGCACATCGCATTGACAGGCTCTGACAAGTCAGGTTCAGCTTGCCCATGATCTGCATGGCTTCCATGCCCTGATTGTGCAAGTACAGGTGACGAGAAAATGGCGCAACAGACGCATACAGCAGTGATTGATAAACGATTCATAAAAGATCTCCTTCAGATTCGGATTTTAAGTTGGGCTTTCTTGAAAACCGGAGTTTCCATTCCTGCGCCCAGCAGTACAGAATTGGAACGACAAACCAAGTAAGTGATGCGACAGCCATACCTCCGAAAGTCGGGATAGCCATTGGAATCATGATGTCTGATCCTCTACCCGTGCTTGTAAGCACAGGGAGGAGTGCAAGAATAGTGGTTGCGGATGTCATCACCGCCGCACGTACACGAAGTCGACCACCTGACACGACTGAATGGCGGATTGCATCAATCGAATCAGGTTTCTCTTCACGCATTGACTGCTCGATGCGTGTTGCCATGATGACGCCGTCATCTGTTGCGATTCCGAACAACGCAAGGAACCCAACCCATACAGCAACGCTTAAGTTGTATTGGCGGATCTGAAACAGCTCACGCAGATTCGTTCCAAACAGATCAACATCAAGGAACCAGGGTTGCCCATAGAGCCAGAGCATCATGAACCCGCCTCCCCACGCAACGAAGACACCTGAAAAGACCATCATTGTGACACTGACTTTCTTGAACTGGAAATACAGCAATAAAAATATTGCAACCAACGAGAGAGGTAGCACAATGCTCATTCGTTTCGCTGCGCGGAGCTGATTCTTGTAAGCGCCTGCAAAGTCGTAGCTCACTCCGGCCGGCACTACAAGCTCGCCAGCATCAATCTTTGAACTGATGTACGCCTTTGCATCCTCAACAACAGAAACCTCTGCAAGTCCAGGTTGCTTATCAAAGAGAACATAAGCAACAAGGAAGGTATCCTCGCTCTTAATCATCTGAGGGCCTCGTCGATATGTGAGCGAGGCAAGCTCATCCAACGGAACTTGAGTTCCATCTGGCGCTGGCACAAGAATGTCCATCAATGTTTCAGGTTGATCACGGAGTTCTCGTAAATATCGAACACGCACAGGGTACCGCTCACGACCCTCAACAGTCACAGTTAACGGCTTACCGCCAATTGCAACTTCAATGACTTCCTGAACATCGTCTATTTGAATCCCATATCGAGCAATCTTCTCACGATCAATCTCAATTTCAAGATACGGCTTACCAACAACACGATCTGCAAACACTGCAGCGGGTTGTATCGATGGAACTTCCTTGAGCAGCTGTTCAAGTTCGAGCCCAAATGATTCAATCGATTCGAGGCTCGGACCATATACTTTAATCCCCATCGGAGCTCGGAATCCTGATTGGAGCATCACAATGCGTGTTTCAATCGGTTGAAGCTTTGGCGCACTCGTGACCCCAGGCATTTGAGCAGCCTTCACTATCTCATCCCAGATATCCTGCGGCGATTGAATCTCGTCACGCCATTGTCGATAGGGTTCACCATCATCATCCTCGATGAGGTTTCCAGATTCTGACTTGAGATACGAACCGTCATCTCTAACAGTAAACAATTTTCGATGACCATCATCATCGAGTATGTATTCATCAGCATATTCGATAATCGTTTCGATCATTGAAATCGGCGCTGGATCAAGTGGACTGTCAACTCGACCGATCTTCCCGACAGACATCACAACTTCAGGGACACTCATAATTCGCAAGTCGAGCTCCTTGAGAATATCTGTCGCTTCGCCGATGGATACGTGCGGCATCGCGGTCGGCATATACAAGAACGACCCTTCATTCAGCGAAGGCATGAACTCTGATCCGAGACCAGGGAGTGAATGTGCAACCTTGACCATTCGTTCGTTTTGGCGAACTCCATCAGGCAACCATCCCCAAACCTGATCGAATCCGAGCCAAACTGTCGATCCGAAGAGCACGATGAACATCGCTGGAGAGAGAGCAACAACTTTGTGCTTGAGCGCCCAAGTCAGCACAAGTGGGAAGAGCATTCGGATAATCCAAAATACAAGCAACAATCCACCAACAATGGATGCTATGAAAAGCGCATTTCCGATCAGCTTTGGTTCAGGTCCCAATGGTTCCCAGGAATCTGCAAGTACAACAAGCACCACAGCAACGACTACCAGATTCGCTGACCATAGCAAACCCCTCGCGACCACTTTGGGCAACGCAGGTTCAATCAGATAAAACGTTCCGAATGCTGCAATCAGGATACCACTGAGTGGCTGAATCCAAATCGCAATACAAATCCCAGCGGCTGTAAGAATCGCAGAAGCGAGCGTACGCAGTGACTTAATTGGGATTCGGAATCCCATCAGTATCTGAGCCGCAGCAGGGAGAATTGTGAGTGCGATAATGATCGAAGTGATCAATGCAAAGGTTTTCGTATACGCAAGCGGTTTAAACAGCTTGCCTTCCGCGGCCTCCATTGTGAAGACGGGCATGAACCCGACAACTGTTGTCGCAACTGCTGTTAACACTGCTCCGCCAACCTCGGAAGATGCTCGATACACTACTTCAAGTCGAGACTCACTCGGGTCTGCTTCGTCGAGTCCGCGAAGGATATTTTCTGAAAGCACAATCCCCATATCTACGATCGTTCCGATTGCAATCGCTATCCCAGAAAGCGCCACGATGTTTGCGTCGACTCGGAACATTTTCATCCCGATGAAAGTCCCCAGTACCGTGATCGGGAGCATCGCGCCAATAAGAATACTGCTTCGTAGATGCATCAGCATCAATACAACAACAATGATCGTAACATACACCTGCTGCTCGATCGCAGAGTTGAGAGTCCCCAGTGTTTCTTTGATGAGCCCTGATCGATCGTAGAACGGGACGATAGTAACTTGTGATTCTGTACCGTCACTCAGAATCTTTGAAGGTAGACCTGAAGCGGTTAACGCAATCTGATCTTTCACTCGCTCTATTGTCGCCATCGGATTCTCGCCGTATCGAACGACGACTACGCCTCCTACTGCTTCAACCCCTGCTCTGGTTAACACCCCTCGTCGAAGAGCTGGGCCGTACCCGACTTGTGCGATATCTCCAATTAAAATTGGTTGCCCGTCCCTTGCCGTGATCGCGGTCTGCTCGAGATCTTCTGGGTCCTCGATAAATCCAATCCCTCGCACAATGTACTCGGCGCGATTCACTTCTAATGTTCGAGCGCCCACATCAAGATTACTCTTTCGTACTGCGCTGATCACTTGCTTGAGTGTTATCCCTGCTGCACGCATAGCGTCTGGATTGACATCAACTTGATACTCTCGAACATAGCCACCAATCGATGCGACTTCGCTGACACCCTCGACACCTGCGAGTTGGTATTTCACTGTGAAATCTTGAATTGAACGCAACTCGTCTGGATCCCAACCACCTGTTGGATTTCCTTCTGAATCCCTTCCTTCGAGCGTGTACCAGAATACTTGACCCAAGGCCGTTGCATCCGGCCCCAGCGTGGGAACAACACCCGAAGGGAGTGTTCCAGCAGGTAGAGAGTTAAGTTTTTCAAGTACACGAGATCGTGACCAATAGAACTCGATCCCATCTTCAAAGACAATGTAAATTGTCGAGAAACCAAACACTGAGTAACTACGGATGTCCTTGACACCTGGAATACCAAGCAGAGCAACTGTCATCGGATATGAAATCTGATCATCAATGTCCTGAGGCGACCTTCCCATCCACTCCGTAAACACAATCTGCTGATTCTCTCCGATATCTGGAATAGCATCGACCGGAACCGGATCTCTTGGCAGATCACCAATCTTCCAATCAAACGGCGCAACAAGGACGCCCCAGAAAATCATCACAAAGAGTAAGATCGCAACAACGAGCTTCTGTTCAAGACAAAACCGAATCAACCGATCTACTGCACTTGGATTATGTTGTGAGTTCAACTCATTCATGCTCATGCCCTTCACTTTGGGCTGAATCGTTCATATCCATGTTCATGCTTTTAATACGAACGGATTCATGAGTTTCTTCGATATCGCCGCAACGCAGCATCTCGCTCCCAAAGTATGGATTGTTGATCTGGTTTCCGCGTTGAATCCATTTTGCTCCTTCAAAATCAAACGCCATGGGGCAATACGCCGTGTAGATTGTTTCATCTGAAACATTCCCAAAGAACGCTTGTAGATTGATTATCGCTATTGACATCTGCTCGAAGCTCAATCTCGCTCCATCCATCGATGTGACGGCTGAATCTAAACTGAGTTTGCTAGAGACACGGCGCCATAAGCCGAGTGATTCACCAACAAGACCATCCAATTGAACGGATTGAGCAGAACGATCAAGCTGTTTCGATGCATCTAAGAAACCACCTAGATCATCATCTGCGAGACGCTCTTGAGCATCCAGATAAGCAGAATAAACAGGAGCTAACGATTGAATGAATCCTTCAGGTACCGAGTTACCCTTTTCAATTGAAGTCATCGATGATGGACTCTTCCCATGATTGTGACTTGTCCCGCTTGCACCGCCATTAGGCATCATCATGCTGGGCTTCGCAAGAATCTGCATCGCGCTGTCAATCCGGAATGCTCCTTTGACTACAACTTGATCACCCTCTTTGAGCCCTGATCTCACAGTGTAAAAATTTCCTGCACGTGCGCCAAGTTCAACTGTTCGGCCTTCATACGTTGGTTCTTCCTGATCTGAAATCTGAATATACACTACTGATCGAATTCCTGTAAACAAGACCGCACTCCGAGGAATTACCATTGGCATCACCGCTTGAGATGTATCTCCAACAGCTCCGAGGGATTCTGCACTCATTAAGTCCATGCCGCACACGTCACAAGTACCTGGCTCGTCTTTGACAATTGTTGGATGCATCGGACTCACCCATTTTCCTGCGAGTTCATCAGAGAGTACCGCACCGTCAGCGGCGATCTTTGCACGCACGATCGCAGTCGCAAACATACCTGGTTTTAATCGCATATCTGAGTTGTCGACTGCAACCCGAACCGCCGCTGTACGCGTTTGAGCGTCAACAATCGGTTCAATAAATGAGACGCGTCCTTCAAAGACTTCGCCGGGGTGCGCCTCAACAGTAAAAGTCACAGGTAAACCCCAACGCAGCAGCGACAACTGAGATTCGTATGCTTCGAGATCGAGCCAGAGTCGTTTCAGATTTGAAACAGTCGCAATCGGATCTCCTGTATCAACGTAATCACCTTCTCGAGCAGCGAGATGCGTCACGACCCCACCAATTGGCGCGTAGATTGTCAGATCATCAGATTCAAACTGACCTGATTCAACTTGCTCAATTTGCTCTTGAGTGAGTCCAAAGAGACGGAGTTTCTCTCTTGACGCTACAAGGGTTTGTCTAGCAGTGTCTCGAAGAAACTTACTTGCATTCTCAGCTTGATCAAAGGATTTCTTTGTTTGTCGGAGTTCTTCAAATGCTGCAAGCAGATCAGGACTGTAAAGCTCTGCAAGATGATCTCCCTTTTGGACGCTTACTCCAATGTAGTTCACAAAGAGCCGATCGATTCTTCCTGAAAAATACGCACTGATACGAGCGACTGATGTTTCGTCATACACCAACTTACCAAAGAGTCTACTCTCTGCAGATGGATAGAACTTACCAACTCTTGTTGTTTCAATCTGACTGATTGCCTTCGCTGAATCTGACAACGTCAGACGCATCTCCATTCCTGCAGCGCGGTTATCTATAACCGGAATGAGATTCATAAAGCAGATAGGGCACTTTGCGTTCGGATCTTCGAGACGAACCGATGGATGCATCGAGCATGTGTACATCTGAGGACTGGAATCCTCAGCATTTGCGTGCTCAGAATGATCCTTAGTAACTGCTGGTTCGGATGATGGGCTCCCCATGTTGTATCCGATCAACAACGCAAGCACGATCAACACGAGTGAAACAGTCGCCGCGATGTGTGACCACACCCAACCGGCTGTTCCAAATATTTTTTTCGTAAATGGACTCATGACTGATCCTCATCTGATGTAACATCTCTTTGAGATGGGTTCTCATCTGTTGTTGTAAGTGGGCGTCCGACAAGACGGTTGAGAGTAGTGAGTGCGTTCCCCCGCTCTGCCCTTGCTTTTTCCGCTGATAATGAGAACTCCAAGAGCGTGCGTTGCGTATCAAGTAGATCTAGAAACTCTGAATCTCCAGTGCGAAATCCTGCGAGCGATGCAGAAAGGGATTCTTGGGCTTTGGGAATCAATGAATCCTCATAGAGCCGAACCCGTCGATCCGCATCGGTGTGCTCGAACCACGCTTTGTAAATCTGTGCAAAGAGTTGATTTGTACTCGAATCTAACTCTCGGCTGATTGAAAGCCGATTCGCAATCGATTCTCGCACACTCGCTTCGTATTTTTCTCTCCAGATTGGCAAGTTGATACCAAAGGTAAGCATGATCGGATCATCGCCGCTCTCAGTCACTGATGGGTTCGCAGCATTATCAGTGACTATGTATTCAAGCCCCAATGTAAGATCTGGATACCCATCTTTGCGAGCGATACTCGTACCTATGCGTGCTTGTTCAACTCGCTGACTAATGGATTGGAGAGCGGGACTCCAATCTTGAGCGATAGCAGAAATTTGTTCTGCATTATCTGTAGCAACAAAGTTGGGAATCTCTATTCCCTCCACAACTTCAGTTGCAGGCGATCGATTCATCAGCACGTTTAAACTCGCAACAAATGAAGGACGGAGTGCTGCGAGCCCAATTACTCTATCTTCAAGTTGTCCGAGCTCAACTTGAACACGAATCAGCTCTGGGTGAGATCGAGCTCCAACCCGATATCGTGCGCGAACCACTTCTTCGAAAGACTGGAGCAATGCATAGTTCTCATTCGTAATCTTGATTGCATCATCGAGATAAGCAAGATTTTGAAGTGCGATCATGACCTGTTCAACTACGAGCAACTGAACTTGTTGGTATTCATACCATGCTGTCAGTGCGCCTTTTGCTGCCGCGTCTTCACGATCCTGAAGCTTACCGATCCAAGGGAAAGTTTGTTGCAGCCCAATCTTTGCTTGCTGAGGACCAACACGAGTCTCAACTTCGTTAAGAAAGAAACCAACATTCAGGCGTGGATCTGGAAGTGCTCGCACCTGAGACAATCGCTCAGACGCTGCTCTCCACTGTTGATACGCTCTCTCGATCGATGGGCTGTGATAAAGCGCATAGCGAACGAACGACTCTGGAGTCGAGTCCACAACCATCTCTGAGTGTTCAACACCCTCGTCTTGATCTCGATAGAGCGAACCAATTTTCGTACCTGAGTTCACAGAGTTTGAGAAAGGATGGGATACTGATAGTCGTGTTTTGGATGTCGTATCAAAGGGGCTCGTTGAACATCCGACAAGGAACACGAGTCCCCAAGCCGCGATCAGAGCGCCCATGCGTAGGCGAATAGCCATAGCAGTCTCCTAGATATCATGGTGAATAAAACAATGGATCACAAAAGGAAGCAAACGCTCAGTGCGCATTGCCCCTATGAGACCTTGTTTTAAGTTCTCCAGATACCCAGGATTGCTTGTGTTTCAGTATGTGTTCGCAAAGCGTGGAGATTCCCAACAAGCCCCGTCATCAGAATGAGTTGCTCATCAGGATTCACTGTCCAGATGCAAACTTGTAGTGGTTTTGCAGAAAGCCCAAGTGTGAATTGAGTTTCACTCCGTTGAAGCGGCGCCTGTGGCGCTGGGCTTCCATCATCTGTCGGCGTAATTCCGCATCGACAAGGCCCATCTGACATCGGACAGTATTCGTCCATGTCAACAATCGGTGCTTGTTCACTACAGCAACTCGACTCGATCACAATCGGTTGACAAACCATGTCGTCGCATCCCGTAGAAACAGGTGCTCCGATCATCCCAATACCAACCCGCGGGAGTCCCGCAAGGATAAGAATTAGAATGGTCATCAATCGCATCATTTGGAATACTCTACCATACGCCGTCGTACATTCCAATCGTCCACAGGATTATCCTGCAAAAGCAAACCACTCTAAAATCCGCATTTATTCAATACAATGAGAATAAACATGCTCCAAATCATACAAAATCGTCGCTGGCGATCAGCCAACGGCGATCAATATCTGTATTTTCCATCAGTCAAACAATCCGATTTCGGATATACAATGTAGGTCTCTACATCAGTGCTTATCGAAATTTTGGACATGATAGCCAACACATGGCTAACTCAAACTCTGCTTTCGACTACCCATCCAGTAGTAAAGCGTCGGCAGAACAAACAGGGTTAAAATAGTTGAACTGATCAACCCTCCAATCACAACCGTTGCTAATGGTCGCTGAACTTCGGATCCCATTCCTGTGTTGAGAGCCATTGGAACAAAGCCGAGCGATGCAACTAATGCAGTCATTAAAACCGGACGCAATCTGGATATTGAACCATCAATAACAGATTCAAGTATTCCCTTTCCTTCATCAACAAGTTCGTTGATAAAGGTAATCATGACAACACCGTTTAGCACGGCCACTCCTGATAGAGCAATGAACCCAACTCCTGCGCTGATACTGAAGGGCATTCCTCGGAGATAGAGTCCCAGAATCCCACCTGTCAGCGCTAATGGAACTCCTGTATATACCAAGATTGCATGTCGCACATTCCCAAATGCTGTGAAGAGCATGATAAAGATGAGCGACAATGCAATAGGTACGACAATCATCAATCGCTCGCGAGCCTTCGCTAAGTTCTCGAACTGCCCGCCCCAAGTTAGGAAATAACCCTCAGGCAAAGTCACTTGCAAATCGAGTAGCTCCTGTGCTTCAGCAACAAACGAACCCATATCTCGGCCGCGGATATTCGCTTGAACTACGATCCGTCGTTTTGCATTTTCCCGGCTAATTTGATTCGGCCCTTCTTCAAAGCGAATATTTGCCACCGATTCAAGAGGGATATGCCGAACTCCTGATTCCATACCAATATCGGAATCATGATCTTCGGTGCTATCGGGAAGTGGAATAGTGATTTGTCGAACCAGATCAATCCGGCCACGCATGTCTTCCGACAGACGGACGACAATCGGGAATCGACGATCGCCCTCATACAGAATTCCTGCTTCTTTTCCGCCAAACGCGATCGAAACGACTTCTTGGACATCACTGACATTGAGCCCGAAGCGAGCGATTTTCTCTCGATCAATCTCAATTGTTAGAACCGAGAGCCCGCTCACTTGCTCAACTTTTATGTCTGAAGCACCTGGTATCGTTGCAAGCACTTGGGAAATCTCGTTTCCTGATTTGAGCAATAAATCTAGATCATCTCCAAAGATCTTCACCGCAAGATCGCTTCGCACGCCGCTGATTAACTCGTTGAATCGAAGCTCGATCGGTTGTGAAATTTCGTAGTTCTGTCCAGGGATCTTACTGATGAACTTTTCGATTTCCTCTGCGAGACCTTCTTGTGTTTTTGCTCGTGTCCATTGATTCCTAGGATACAACATGAGGTAAGTGTCACTAACATTTGGACCCATTGGATCAGTCGCTACTTCAGCTGTGCCAGTCCGAGCGAAGACACTCTCGATCTCATCAGGAAACTCATTCATCAGTGCTGATTCAAGATCCGTCTGCATCTCGACACTAGTGCTGATCCCGATACTCGGAATTCGGGCAGGCTGAATCGCTAGCGCCCCTTCTCCTAGCTGAGGGACAAACTCACTCCCAAGCTGGGTCGCAATTAAACTAGACAAAACGAGGATTCCAATCGCAATACCTGCAGTCATCCATCGCAATCGAATTGCAGCGTTTAGGAGCGGTCTATAAAAAGACTTTAACCAACGGATGAGCACGCTTTCCATTTCGGAGAAGGACCCGCCTAAAAATGCCGCGCAAGCTGCGGGGACAAACGTGAATGTGAGAATAAGAGCTCCGGTCAATGCCATCAGCACAACAAGCGACATCGGCTTGAACATCTTGCCTTCAATACCAGTGAGTGTCAGAACCGGTAGATAGACAATCATGATGATCAGGATTCCGAAGAGTGTTGGTTTCGCAACCTGCTTTCCTGCCTTTGCGATCACAGATTTTCGTTCATCCTTAGTGAGCTTTCGCCCTAATTTTTCTTGCTCTTCGGAGGATCTACGTACAATATTTTCAACGAATACAACTGCACCATCCACAATGATTCCAAAGTCAACAGCACCAAGACTCAGTAAATTCGCACTGACTTTATTCTCAACCATTCCAGTCACAGCAAAGAGCATTGAAAGTGGAATCGCACACGCGACGATAATGGCTGCGCGTAGATTCCCGAGTAGAAGTAGTAGAACAACGATGACTAAGATTGCACCCTCAACGAGATTCTTCTCTATTGTGTGAAGTGTTGCGTCTACAAGATAAGTCCTGTTGTACAGCGTTTTGACAACAACATTTTCCGGGAGTGACTTCCGAATTTCCCCCATCCTTGCATGAACATCCTCTGAAACCGTTCGGCTGTTCGCGCCCAGAAGCATCATCGAAGTACCGATGACCACTTCACGGCCGTCATGTGTTCCAGCTCCAGTTCGGAGTTCCTTTCCGATCACGATTTCTGCAACATCTCCAACAAACACCGCGACACCATCAGTGCTCTTGAGCTTGATCCTTTTTATGTCTTCGACACTACCAATGAGACCGGTTGAACGGACTAAATATGCTTCTCCAGAATGTTCGATGTACCCGCCGCCTGCATTTGCATTATTCTCTGCGATTGATTGCATCAAATCACGGAGTGTCAGACCATGCGACATGAGCTTTGCTAAGTTTGGATTGATATGAAACTGCTTCTCGTACCCTCCAATGCTGTTAACTTCAGTCACGCCCTTCACCGTTCGCAACTGCGGCCGGATTATCCAATCCTGCACAGTCCGAAGATCCTGCTCGCTGTAAAGGTTCCCATCAGGCTTGGGTCCATTCGCTTCGACGGACCACATGTAGATCTCGCCTAATCCTGAGGAGATTGGTCCCATCTGAGGTTCTGCTAAACCATCGGGGAGAGCTTCTCGAGCTTCTGTCAATCGTTCGCCTACTAGCTGTCTTGCCCAATAAATGTCAGTACCGTCTTCGAAGACAACAGTGACTTGTGAAAGCCCGTATCTTGAAATCGAACGAATCTGCTCTATTTTTGGCAATCCACCCATCGACCATTCGATTGGGAATGTGATTTGTTTTTCAACTTCTACCGGCGACAACGCAGGTACATTCGTGTTAATTTGAACCTGGATATTTGTGATGTCAGGAACTGCATCGATTGGTAATCGAGTGAAGCTGAGCACGCCAATACCCGCAAGGACAACTGTTGCCAAGAGCACAATCACTCGTTGGCGGATTGAAAAATCAATAATTTTATCAAGCATACCAACCTCCTTAGTGCTGATGCCCTGCGGCGCTCTTACCGAGTTCCGCTTTCATTAAAAAACTCTTCGCTACAACAACCGGAGTACCAATCGCGAGATCACTATTGAGTAACTCGACGCTGATATCGTTCCTGCGTCCAATCGTGATCATGAATGGTTCGATCCCGTCATCATCTTGAATGAACACAACATCGTGACCTTCAAAGCTCTGGATTGCTTCAACTGGTACAACGCGATCCGCATACGCCTTCTCGGTTTCAACTCGAACTGTAACGAACTCGCCGGGTTTCCACGCACGATCAGTGTTCGGAATAACTACCCTTGCACGGACTGTGCGTGAACTTTCTGAAACGACAGCACTGATATACTCAACAACTCCAGTCGCTTCACGATTACCAACCCAAACGACGACACGCTGTCCTTCTTTGATAGCACCTGCGTATTCTGAGTAGATAGATATATTGAGCCAAACCGTGCTCAGATCTGAAATTGTGTACACAGGTTCATCAGTCCCAACCTTCTCGCCAGGCGTCAAGTGCTTAACGACGATCTGTCCGCGTCCAGGCGCTGTGAGTTCGTACTTCGCAATATCGACATCAGGTTCAGCAATAACTTTATCTACATCTACTTGAGAAAGACCAAGCAGATGCAATCGTCGTTCTGCATTCTCAAAGCTTGTTGTTGCAATCATTGAAGCTTGCTGTGATTCTTGAAGAGCAATCCGGTATGTAAACTCGATCTCCTCGAATGCAGCCATGTACTCTGCTTGCGCGCTGTAATACCGCTCTTGAGCAGCGAGCAGATCTGCTTGGGTCGACAACCCCTTCGAGTTGAGTTCTGTTTCGCGAGTATAGTTTGCATTCCCCGCTTTCATCTGTGCATACGCAGAGAGCAATCGTCCTTTATTAATACCAATTGGTAGTTCTTTCGTTTCTGATCGAAGGACTGTTGGTGTAGGTTCGCCGCGTAGAAGTTCTAAAAGTCGCTCAGTATTCTCGCTAATAAGTTCCTGACGAGCTAGTTCTGCATCTGCAATGAGCTTGGACTGAATAAGCTGTAAATACGCGATCTTTGCTTCACCCAAATCTGGGCTTTCGATCACTGCTAACAAGTCTCCATGCTCAATCTCATCACCAAGATACCCGTACACTTCATTGACGATTCCTGATACTCTTGGAGTAACATGCAGCACCGAATCTTCGTTCAACCCAATTTCAGCAGGAAGCACGATATGTGTTGTAATTTCGCCTCCACTTAAAGGAGCGATGACAACTCCAGCGGCCGCAAGCTGCGCATCCGTCATGATCACAATATCGTTGTGGCCTATTTCTTCATCACGATGACCGTCGTCCACTGCTTCATGTTGTTCCGCGGAATGATCATGCCCGTCGTGGTCGTCTTTCGCTTGTTCTCCGCATCCGACTAGGATCAGCATAAATGGAACAATCATAGTTGGTATTGAATTGAGTTGAATTTTCATTGGTTTGTCTCCGTGTTGATGGAGTTATCACTTTGCGCATTGCGCCAGTGTGGATTGTGTTGTGAGAGTTCATTGAGCATCGCCGCTGAATAGTGAAGTTGCTCAAGAGTTGATAGATACGCAAGTCGAGATTCGATCATTACCTGCTGCGCATCAAGCAGCCGGAGGAAATCTGCTTTCCCGCTTTGATATGCTTGCTGAGTCAGATCAAGAGTTCGCTCAGCTTTAGGTAATAGTTGATCACGATACCGGTTTGCAGAATGCAAAGCTAACTGATAGCTCCCCCACGCTTCCGAAACTTCCGCTAACAACTCAAGTTGAATTTTTTGGAGATCTGCAGAAGACGACAATCGTTCAGAGAGCGTTGCGTCAACTTCACCCTGATTGCGATCGAACAATGGAATCTCTAAACTCAGTCCTAGATCGACTGTCGTTTCATCATCTATATCAGAGTATCGAGGTCCAATAGATGCAAACAACTCTGGTTTCGATTCCGCTCGTGCCAGTTCGTGTGCTCGTCTTGCTCGTTCGACTGCATTTCGAGCTAGTGACATCCGGCTATTCGCTTCGAGTGTTAACCTCTGCAACTCTTCAAATGTTGGAAACTTTGGAATCGTTTCGATTGAAGTACTCATCGGTAAATCAATTTCAGCATCCACTCCAACAGCTGATGTGAATGCTTGCTCAGAACTCTCTACTAAGTATCGAGCAGCATCCAGTTCCAACTGCGCTTGTTCAAAGACAACTTCTGCTCGTAGCTGATCCGTCTCAGTTGCTGAGCCAGCACCAACCTTTGCCCTGACTGAATCGAGTAGTTTCGACGATAATGCGACAAGCTCTTGATTCCTTGCAAGCCGTTCTCTCGCTGTTAGAACATTGAAATACGCTCGAGAGACATCCGTCGCGAGTGTGAATTCTAACGCTTCGAAAGCAATTTGTTCAGAGTGCCGATCAGATTCAGCAACATCTCGTGCGCGTTTAAGTTTTCCTCCAAGTACGATTTCTTGCTCGATGACGAACGAAGTTTCTCCGCTACTACCATCGTCTGCTCCTACCGATTCACCGCTCAAGTTCACAGACGGGTTTGGATACAACCCCGCTTGAACAACCCGGCTTGATGCCGCATTGACTCGGTACCCTACTGCTCGAAGCTTTGGGTGATTCATGATCGCAATTCGAATTGCATCGTCAACTTGTAAATCATCCAGAGATTCAAGCACATTCAATGCAGAGTACAGCTCATTTGTTTCTGATTCAGTAATTTGACGATCTTGCTCAAAATAATTCTGTTGCAACGAACGATGGACAGGATTATCCCATCGAGCATCTAATGGCCCCGCGCATCCGGTGGCCATGCCTGCCCCAATTATTGGCAGGATCCAGTTTGTAATTTTCATTGTGTTTCCTAGAGAAATGATTGTTTGAAAACATGCGCCATTATTTTGGCGCTGACATCTCAATTGCATTCTCTGGAATTTAGAGTACTAAAACAGTCGATCGAATTATTCGTTGTTGTTCTGCGAACAACAGAGGGTCGTCAAAATCAGCGACAACAGCAAGCTCAGTAGAATCCGGAAGATTCAACCACCAAGAAAACAACTGAGGGAATGGAGGCCGAAACTCCTGATCGATAGAAAAATCGAATCTTCGTGAAGTTGATAAGGTCGCGTTGACTTGAAACAGCTCGTCCACACATGAAGAGCCCGAACAACTCACAGATTGATTATTTTGATTACTCGAGTTTTGAGTACACCCATCCTGATCAGTCGATGAGCATGATTCCGTCTCGAAAAATTCGATATGAGACGAACCGCTTGCTTCGTGACATAAAATCACTCGACCATGCCCGAACACAAGAATGAAAACCTGAGCGAAAATAATCGCCCATGTCAATCTCTTCTGTGTGTGTGCATTGTTCATGAGACTGATGCTAGCTCATAAATTGAGTCGAGTTCAACCCCATCATCTTTGTGCTATGTAAATGTTAAAGGATTCTGTTCAAATTCAATCCCCGACATGGTAACACGGCGTATAAACAGTTAAAATCTTGATTAATCCAAGCGATCAGAAATCTCTATCTATATCTTAGGATACATTTTTTTACCACCAGTCTCAAACTCTGGAAGAATTAAAAAACGGAATCAGTTCAGTACGTTTTGATAATCCCAGTGAATTAAACTTTCAAATTTTACACTGTTCATATAGCTATATACCTCCATTTCATCGTACTACAGCTTCCACATTGGTGTACAATCGGTCTCGTGGTCATTCTCGATCACAGAGTCCTGAAATGATTTTCATAAATCTAGGATATGAATCCAGACCATCTTGATATGGTTGCAATGAATATTGAGCACTCGGAGAACCAGCATGTCGAATCTCACAATCATGACCGGAGAGCAAGCCGGAACAAGTTTTGAGCTTTCCAATCGCCCTCTATCTGTAGGCCGTGACCCCTCAAGAGATATACAGATTTTGGATCTGAAAGTAAGCCGAAAGCATGCGATCATCCGACCTTCCGATACACAACACGCAATCGCACCTACCAAAGCGATGAACGGGTTACAGATCAACGGCGATAACATCGACAACGAAACAGTTCTCAACGAAGGCGACGAAATTCACCTTGGAGATACAGTCCTTCGATACAGTTTAGAAGGATCCACTGATATCACAGACGGAGTGCATCAACGCAAAGTAGCCGATCGTCAAGCACGCGATGCAAAGACCATGATGTAGTGATTTGCGAGCAACGCCCCATCTAGACCGACATGGCTGGCGTGGCTGACTAATTTTCCAATTTCCGACGGCTCGTTTACCTTTCTCAAATCAAAGGTTAATACCGCTAACAAAGCGCCAGACCTTCGTGCGATTCTCAACACGAATTTGGAATAAATTCTAAATACCAAGCAGCACGAGCTAACTCCGATAGCATTACTTAAATGCCACTGGAGGAGCACTCGCCGCGTTTTCAAATGAAATTCATAATCACATCCGACAGCTACGATTATTTTGGCGACGATTTCCTGTTCAATCAGCCTGCGAACCTTGCCGAGACAGGTACAGTCGTTTGGGACTGCGAAGCAACTACATTCTCAAACAACCGTGTAAACAGCCATTTCTGGTAATTCATATCCTTTGAAGCAGTCGGCGCTGGAAGCATTGATGACGGTTCTGACATTGGGTTCAGCATCAACAGACGAGCAACGCTGCATATGTCATTCAGTCTGTGCATTCACCAACCACCAACGCTTCGAATATGTACTGGAGAGCACGCCTCTCTTCACAACCATGCGAATTCGATTTTGGTTCATTCCATGTATCCACCTTTGGTGTAACTGCTATGCCGGAATACTCTTCGCTACTACCTTGCAGCATCGGTGAATATGAAAGCGGCGGCACATTCCGCAGGAATTTTGACCTAAGCGATTATGATTTTATCTCGAATTCAGTATCCTCAGTTTTCACCATCCATGAGCCGGAGACTTGCTCTGCAGATATGAATGGTGATGGCGAATTGAACTTCTTCGATGTCGCTGCATACCTCAGCGCGTTCTCATCAGGTTGCCCTAAACTCAGTCTGGTTATAAAATAAGTAACGTAGGCCACCAAAGTTATTTCATTATGACATTCTTCCGGCCCTTCCGAATAGGAGGGGTCGTTTTTTGTTGCGGCGTGCATAATCGAGCATGCGTAGAAATATGACCGTGAACAGTATGAAACTAAACAAGCATGTATCAATGATCCATATCTGAATTGCATGAGCGCGAATGAGGACTTGAATTATCCAGTGTGGAGCTGTTTGTACACAAAGAGGATCTGATTTGCGTATCCGATGCAACTCTGAGTCGGTTGTTGGGTTGTACTGGTATGAATACAAATTTCTACTGTCGTATCGTTCCCATTGTGATATTCGTCGCTCAATGCGCAGTTGAGACTTCCGCATCCTTAGGAAGTCTGATCACTCATGGGGCTGTTGTTGAAAACACTTTCGCGAGCGAAGAACAGCTGACGATACAAAGCAATACATTGGAGGATGAGTCTTTCGATGATAAACAAGTACCCTTTCAGATGAACTTAGGGGCCGTGTTCTCAGAGAATGACGCAACATCTGCTTTACTTGCAGATTCAGTGAGCAAACTCATTACTGCAATTTTGCACAATGAAATCACAGAAGAATACATCACAATCGAAGAACAAAATCGACATTCATTTTTCTACAAATCGCTTCGCAATCTTGGCAACAAGAGTATCGATCAACAACTTGCTCCACTTGTACTCAAGTCTTTTTCCCCTGACGATGGAGAGACTCACATCATTACTGTTGCGTTCATGAAGACCCAGGACGAACTCAATCAGATTTACAGAATCATCGAGTTTCACGCGTACTCACACAATGACGGCTTTCTATTCAAGAGCCCCTTTGAATACAACACTCGGAATCTAGCAACTCACCAACTGGGCTCTGTGCAGTTTCATCTAAGTATGCCCCTGAATAGATTTCGAGCTCAAGAGTTTGTCGATTTCAAAGACATGCTTGAGTCGCTTGTTAATCAACCGAGCACACTACTTGATTACTACTGCTTTGAAACACTCGACAATCTATTACGCGCTCACGGTATCGTCTACGATTGCACTCGCTGTAACTGGCTCAAAGAAGATCTCGGTTTTTTGGATAACAACGGCCGCTCGTTTCTGACAGGAAAAGGCGACGAACGCTACATCTTCGAATACCTCGTCGATTACATGGCTGACCGATGTGACGAGAACTCTGATCTATACCCTCCATTTGTATATGGAATCGCTACCTACTTTGGAGATTACGGCCTAACCGGTGATGATATGCTCACGCTGAAAGCCCAGTTCCGAAACAAACTTGTAGAGGACCCAGATATCAACTTCCTAGACGAGTTCAAGAAAGGAAGAAAATCTTCTGTCAACAGACACTTCAGTTTCTATGTGATGAGCGCCTTTATTTGCGAAGAGGTAATCAGTCAGCACGGGAATCAAGCGATGCTCAAACTCGCACACTCCGGAAGATCCGGCGATCAGTTTTTCAATATTCTCGAACAACAACTCGGAGTCAATGAAGACAGCTTCCATGCACTCATCGAACGATTAATCACAACAAAACGCTGAGCGTTTTCTGTAGATGAATACCAAAAATTCAATCTCATGCTCTATTTGTAAGCAATAGACAACCTAAATAAATCGCAATTATGAAAGCATTTCAAATAGTGAAGTCGAATATACCCTCCATTAGAAATGGATCAGGCACTCACAAATTGGGAATGAATAGCATGAATATTTCGTCCGTGATCTCATCAACAGATTGCTGTCAGCTCAATAGATACCACTAAGATCTCCACTCAACATCCCAGCTGCATTAACTCCCTGATCAATCACTATCAATACTCGTTACCTAGGGGTCGCTGCAGAAATGCTGATGATAACTCCGCCTTAGACAGCATCGTGTATACTTAATTCAATGGATGACCCCAAGAAGTTAATCCCGATCGACCTTCAAGAAACGCTGCCTACACAAGGAGGCGACGATGTCGACCAATCCAGCGATGCGACAATCCCAGCTGATGTGAAGCTTGATTACGAGGCACCGACACTAGCGCAAGGTACACAAGTCGGAAAATATTGCATCGAAAGAGTGCTCGGTGTCGGAGGCATGGGAGCGGTATACTGCGCAACACAGAAAAAACCTCATCGCCAGGTTGCGCTCAAGCTAATCCGCCCAGGTGTACTATCGAAAAAATCTATCCGCCGATTCGATCTTGAAGCAGAAATTCTCGGCCGACTTGACCATCCCAATATTGCAAAAATTTATGAAGCAGGAATCGATCCACAATCTCAATCGCCTTACTTTGCGATGGAGTATGTCGGAGGCCAAGAGCTAAATGACTTTGTTTCAGAGCACAATTTGAGCATCTATGATCGTCTCGAACTCATTGCCAAACTCTGCGACGCAATCCAACACGCACACGCAAAGGGTGTAATTCATCGTGATCTCAAGCCTGCAAATGTGCTCGTCACTTCTGATTGCGAACCCAAGGTACTCGACTTTGGAGTTGCTCGAGCAACCGACACCAATACCAAAGGAGCGACGCTACAAACAAACATGGGTCAGCTCATCGGAACGCTCTACTATATGAGCCCAGAGCAAGCGCTCGGCGATACCTTGAACCTCGACACCCGATCCGATGTCTACGCGCTCGGCGTCGTTCTCTACGAAATTCTCACCGGAGAAATTCCCTACGATCTCAAAGACAAACCCATACACGATATTGTCCGAACGATCCAAAGTACCGCTCCGACACGACTAAGCAAATATGATCCTTCGCTTAAAGGCGACATCGAGATCATTGTCGGAAAAGCTCTCGAAAAAGAAAGAGACCAACGCTACCAATCAGTAGCGGACCTCTCATCAGATATCAGAAGATCCTTAGCAAACCTACCTATTATGGCTCGCCCGCCGAGCTTCGTTTATAAGGCATCAAAGTTTGTTCGCAGAAACACACGCCTCACGATCGCCACGGCGTGTATCATGCTCATCTTTGCCTTCGGTAGCGGCTTTGCCCTCAACCAATGGGCTCGTCGAATCGAAGCGAGACAACTCGCACTCGATAACATGGTCAACGCACTCAATGAAATGGATGTCCAGAAGGGCTTAGGGAGAGATCTCTATCTTCGCCTACTTGATTTGTATTCTGACAACGGAGAAGCACTCTTCTCAGGAGATAACAAACGACTCGCGTTGTTTTACACAAATCTCGGACAAGCATACTTTGGACGTGAGGATTATCAGAGTGCACAAATACTTTACGAAAAAGCATACAAGATCTACACGCAAATTTTCATGTCGCCACATCCGATGATCGCAAACTCACTACACAAGGTAGCGAATGCCGAGTTCTACCTTTCCTCTTTGGAGCAAGCAAGAACACACTATGAGCAAACGCTCAGTATGTACGAAAAACTGTATCAACCAGGCGAACCTGGCTCTTCTGAAACAGCTCGAACGCTTGACCACCTTGGGTCAACCTGTGTTAAGCTCGGCGATGTAGACACAGCGCTGATCATGTACACACGAGCAAAGTCCCTTCGCATAGCGTTGTTTGGCGCAGGGAGTCTTGAAGTTGCGATGTCAAACAACTCAATCGCTTGGTATCATGTTCAGCAAGAACGCTACGAGATCGCAGAACCGATCTACAGAGAAGCACTGGAACTTCTTCAAGCGTTACCCGAAGAGGATTCAAAGCCCCTCTGGACTGCAAGAGCGATGCACAGTTTGGGAAACACTTTGATTCATCTCGAACGATACGAAGAAGCAAAATCCATGCTTGGCGGAGCTCTCGATCTTAAACTCGCGTTGCTTTCAAACAACAAACCCTCGGTAGCGCTCACAGTACAAAGCTTGGCTGAAGCGCACTTCAATCTCAAGGAATACACGCAAGCAGAAGAATTTGCTATGCAAGCTGTTCAGATCCGTGAAGAAACAAATGATCCAAAGCTCGAATCTTCGAAGATTTTGCTGAGCAGCATCCAATCAAAGCTAGTTGATTAGTATTTTGAAATGGATCGTTTTTTTCCAAGCGATTACTCACAGTCGAACGCGAACTTTCGCTTACCGTTTACGACGCATGAATCCCAAGCTCGCAACTGAGAAAAGCCCGAGCGTCGAAGGTGCTGGCGTAATGGTAATCCCGTAGTTTCCAGATGATCCCGCCCCGCCGGACCAGTCTTCCAACGCGCTGTCTGCGCCGAGGCCATCAGGACCGGAAACCTCGAATACATCTTCGAAGAAAAATATCTCTTCTAGACTCCCTTTCTCGCCGCTATCGCCGCCACGAGGAAATCCATGAACGAGACTCAGTGGAACATTCCCACTCTCTGTCACTGAGAGATAGTAGATCCCAGGAGGAAGTAGTAGAGTAACACCGTCTGTTGATGGCGCGATCAATCTTGCTGCTGGACCACCCAAGATTGGATCGTCATCGTTGCCAAGCACACCGTAACCATCGCTATCAAAGAGCCAGAGAGCGGGATTAAAATCCGGATCGCCTCCAGGCAAGAATCCGAAATCGACCGGGCTTGAAATATCGTCCGCATTTTCAATAACCAATCGGTATATATCCTCTTGATCAGAGCCACCGAGTGTGCCTGCGATAGTGTTGAGCCGTCCAACTGATAATGTGTCTTGAGCATCAACGATTGTGCGACCAGCATCGCCGTCCTCGATCCAATCCGGTCCTGCTGAAGCTACACAACTAAATATGCAAATCCCAAAACCAATAGCTGTTGTCTGTACAAAATTACTGATTGTCATAGTGAGTATCCCCGCTCAACTGAAGTAGTTGGTCTTATCGGAACTTACAACAGAATTGCTCGGCATGCCATTAAAATGGTGATTTGGATGAAACTAGATTCTGCTGAGGATCAAAATTCGATATCAAACAGCGACCAACCATCTACTGAGCAAAAGATGGAACCTTTGATTTCCAGCCGATAAAATCGATTGTTTTTGCTCACTTTGTTGGTCAACCAAGTCTTCTTCGTGTCCATTAGACAGTGACAAGGAACCAGATCAACTGGTTGCTGTTGTTGACAGGGGAACCAACATGACGAATATCCAAAGAATACTCGCTGCTTTTACATTCGCAATCAGCACGAGCACATCACTCGCGGGCATATCAACATACACAAACGATACATCGATGATGGGATTACTCATAGGCCACGCTGATTTTAATGGAATTGCAAATAATCAGTCACTGATGAACTACCAAGAAGATGGACTTGGCGTGAGTGTAAACAGGAGCTATTTCAGCTGGGACGCACCTGGGTTTGATGGCTCTGAAATGTTCTACGCCGGAACAGGCTCATTGGAACTCGTTGAAATTTCACGAACGAACGGCGAAGATTTTAACGATCTTGACATGCAGATTTCAAGCGGCTGGTCTCCAAACGGAATCGGAGATATGTATCTCTTGATCCAAGTCTACGACGATGGACAACTCACTCAAGAGTTTGATCTCAACGCAATCACAGGCGATTATGTGGGACTCGTTGGCGGCGGCTTTGATCGTGTACTTATCGGGAGCTACGCGACTGCTGAAGTTAGAGATTCACATGTTTCAAACGAGCGGAATGCGATTGCAATCGATAACCTCCGAGCAGGCACAATGGTACCAGCGCCAAGCAGCATCGCGATGCTTGCTCTTGCTGGAATGTTTACGAGTCATCGCAAACGAGATTGATCGCTTCTTCATTCATCAAAAACAGTTGGACTAATAGTCTGATTAGATTCACAGATCTTGTAAGCATCGCATCTATTGCGATGCTTTTTTGTTGAACCTGTCGATTAAACTGAGCACTATGTGATTTCCAGAGATGCAATTGTTGTGTCATCTGTGAATCGAGCTCCGCCAACAAATGATTCAATCGCATCGAAGCTCATCACGACATCATCTTCAGATGATCGCGATTGACTGAGCACTGCAAAGAGCCTGTCGGTTTCAAATCGGACAAGATCTGCATTCGGTTGTTCAACAAGCCCGTCGCTGTATAGAACGAGTCGATCCCCTACAACCAGTTTCTGTTCAACCGCGAAATACTCAATTTCAGGCTGAACTCCAGCAACCACACCCCCAGGTGCTGGAGGAGGATACAGTGATGAGTCTGGTTTGCAAATGAGCCAATGGCCGTGCCCTGCATCGACATAGCGCAATGTATGATCACGCGAATCAATGACACCAACCCAAAGTGTCGCAAACATTCGAGCAGATGAATGCTCGACAAGGTATGTATTGGTAGCTGAGACTGCTACCGCTGGGTCGCCGCAACTGATCAATACTGTTTTCAGATGAGTCAACACTGCAGTCATAAGCAACGCGGCGCCTATCCCATGCCCGGTGATGTCCCCAAAGCAAATCCCAGTCAGATGCTCATTGATTTCAAACACATCGAACAAATCACCTCCAACAATCGATCCTGGTAGTGTCCGCGATGAGTAGCGAATACTTCCAACATTCCCATGAGAATCTGGAAGCAGAAACTCTTGAGCTTCTTGCGCTATCTTCAGATCAGCATCGAGATGCTCTTGCCTGCGAGCAAGCTCAAGGTGCTTGAGGTTTGAGATCGCAAGACTTGCTACTTGGGATGCAACATGACAAAATTGAGCAGCATCAGTCTCAGGTAACGCTTCACCCTCACGTACATCCAGATAGATGGAACCGATGACCCTTGAATCAATGATCAGTGGAGCACACAACGCCTCCAATATTCCTAGACCTGCAATACTTTGACCATATTGATGCTTTGAAGAAGATGACAATCTAGCCATGTCTCCTGATGCAGAAGCTTGGAGTAGTGATCGACTGTACTCAATTCCCATGTGTGACAAGCCATCGTGATCACGAGATGCAAGCACTTCGACTTGGTCTGGAGCTCCATTCCACAATAACACTGCTCCTCTTGAGTAACCTGTTCCTGCAAGCACAAGGTCGAGGACTGGGACTGCGAGCTCAGCTTCTTCGCGAGCCTGGAATATTTTTGAGCATCCTTCGATCAACAAAGACAAACGCTTATCCGCGAGCGAATCTGGCTCCTCTACCTTGACTGCTTCAACAATTGTTCCAGGCGCAACAAGATGATCAGTAACAGTCATCGCATTCAACCCGAGACCTGATGTGCTGACACGAAATATGAACGGCCCAATTTTGAGTAAATCACGATGCTTGATCAAAGTCGGTCGCTCGGGCTCCAACTGAATACCGTTGAGTGATGTTCCATACCGACTTCCAAGGTCTGTCAGTATCCACTTATTGCCGCTATTTGCAATTGAAACATGACGGCGAGATACAGCGGGATCTGCAATATAGACCGAACAATCTCTTGATCGACCAATGATCGCCTGCTCCTGATCGTCAATTTCAATGCTATCGGTTGCTGGCCCTGCGACAGGAATCAAACGGATTATCTGTACACGCAAATCCTGTTCCATTTTCTCTCTCTTCTAGACAATCTAATTGACGATCGAAACACGAGCTTGAAGCACATTGCAAAAACATATGTTACCCGATATGTATGGAGATCAGCAACTGCTAGATTGATTTCAAAGCATCGATTTATGAACTTCAGAATAAAGGCAAACTCAATCCAACCCCGTGTTTGAATCACTCTCTATGTTCGAGCAACTGGTCAGTCAGACATCCATACGATTCTTGCTTTTAGCGAGAATACAAAATAGTCAACATTGGGCAATCATCACATAAAAACGCCACCAGTTCAATCCCAGTAGCGTTTCTGTTTATTGTGAAGTTGGAACTGGTTTGGATTATGGACAACCAGCATTGAATGCTTGAAGGAACGCACTCACATCAAAGAAGTTGAAAACCCCATCGTCAGTAAAATCTGCAATCGGATCATTCAAAGCGTACGCATTGAGGAAGGTAGAAATATCAAAGAAGTTAAGATGCCCATCCGCGTTCAAATCTGCTCGACATGTGATGAGCACATCGACATGATCACTGTACATCATGACTACTGCCCCCTGTCCGTTCTCTAAGCCGGCGAGATCAATACTACTAAAGGCGCCGTTGACTGAGCTCGCATTCAAGATCGTGTAAACTTCGCCAAAGGAGACTGCGTATCCATCGACAACCGAAAGGACGAGGACTCCATCGATCGTTGCTTCATCGAGTACCGATAGTTGATCATGATCAACATTATTGTTTTCGCCTGCAAGATCAATTTGAAGTTTCGAAGTGTTTGCCAATGTCAGATTCGCGACAGACGCTTGCCCCACTCCTTCGAAGTAATCATCAATAGCGAGTACACCATGATTTGTAAGTCCGACATCACTGAAGTCTGAACCGTTGGATAAGCTCATTGTTTTCGTCGTGTTCACTGCAACGATTTGTCCTTCTCCATTAAACTCCGCTCCAGCATTAATCATTGAGTGTCCATCTATTTCAAGTGTCCCAGAAATCGTGCTCAAGCTCGTCTCCGCAAATCGAACCCAGTCGATTTCACTCGAACCAGATGCACGAAGCTGTGATGTACCCTGAGTTGAAAACTCTGATTGCAGTATGAGCCCCATCCCTCGAATCCGGCCGGAGTCCATTGAGAGTTGTGATGGAGTTCCTTGGAATCCTGCGTAGATAATTCCGCTGTTTGTCTCCAGCACTTCTTGGATTCCTGACCCATTGCCAACATACATGTCGCCGTAGAATACTTGATACCCACCCGAGCTATGAGCCATCACGATATCACCGAGCTCAGCATGGATAACCCCCCGATGTTCGAGCGATCCTGCTCCCAGATCAAGATAGTCAAAGAAGAGAGTACTTCCATCCGAGATGATGGTTCCCCGATTGAGCACTGTGGAAGTGATCGATCCGAATCCCTGGATCAGTGAGTCGTTTTCGAATATTCGGCCATGGATCTCACCGCCATCAAGATTGATAATACCAGTTGCATTTGTCCATCTAGAGTTCTGATCTGTTTGTTGAACATCGAGTGAACCTTCAATATTGAGGACCGAATCAAAATCGTTTGAATCGAACCGTTCTAGATATTCAACATCAAGAACAAGAGACGAATCATCGGCAATGTTTACTTCCATCGAACCAAATCCATCAAGATCAAACTGACCATCGGCGCCGGTACTAATCAGAGTTGTGCCGCCGATGATATTGAGTGTGCTCGATGAGTTTGTAAACTCGATATGTCCACCTTCTCCAACTGGCAAAACTTCAAGCGAGTCAAAGATAGTTACTGTTGTATCAAGACGAAGCACACTCTCGTCAACAATCTCGCCTGTTCCACGCAATGCAAGGATTGGAGTTTCGAAAGTCCCGTATCCATTCACACGCAAACTTCCATACGCATCAATCCCTGGTGCTTGAATCGTTGATGAACTGCTAACCCCGTTATCAAGGCTCGAAAACTTCACTTCAGAGTTTGAATCAGTAACGATGGCTTCACTACTGATATAGCGACTTTGATCTGATACATATAATGATCCACCTAGCGCACCTGTATACGGAATTTGCACATCCAGTGTGATCCCAGGCCATACAGTTACTCCAGAGTTTGGATGTGTCCAGTTCAGTCGCGAACTACTCGACTGTGTGCGTGTTACCTGCATTGAATATACATCTTCGCCATTGTACTGGGCCCATATCGCTCCTGAAACAATGTCGAGATCACCAGTAGTAGAGTTCATTTCGATTGTGCCCGTACCAGTGAGAGCACTACCTGATTCGATAGAAATGGATTCATCTGCTTGCATTTTTGCGACACCACCAATGATGAGAAATCCGCCATTTCTCACATATATATCATCAGAATCAAAATCGTTTAACGCAGCTGAATCTCGTACAACAAGTGCAGAACTACCACCATTCACTTGCGTATCTCCACTCACAAAGAGCGAGTTATGGCTGGTGAAAACACTCGCGCCATTCAATATATTCAATGAGCCCACTGCAATGTTTGATGTCATCAATACTTCGACTGAGTTACCCGATATCGTCGCGGTATCGAGGATCGAATCCGGGACCTGATTCGCAGGTCCGAACCATTGAGTGTGATCGTTCCAGTTACCGTCTCCACCTAACCACGAGAAGATGTCCGCAGAAACTGTTGTTCCTGCAGCTGCTAATAGTGAGCAAACGAGTGTTGCTTGGTATGTTCGTTTCATTTTGTATTCCTATCTCAGTTGCACAGTGTTCAAGATTGACAAAGCCAGCATGGCTAGAGGATTCAACCCCCGAGCCAAACCGAGCTTATTGACAAGCCCCCTCTAGCTCGCCATGTGTCAATGCGAGCAAACTCGCGCCAAGTGACAAGCAATCTTTGGTTTATTGGTGATTTATTCAATTTCTACGCCGAAAGCGTATTTTGAGCTTTAAAAGCTCTTTTCAAAGCTCTTGAGCTTGCTCGGATACTTCGATATCTCTCAATACTTCAGCTATAGCTTCATCAATTTCCATTTGATCTGATGATCCTGAATCATGAGATGCGAAGATGGATGCAGCCAACTCAGCCTGGACTGCAGCTTCGGGTATCAATCCAAGAATAATAAGTGCTCTAGCATGATAAAGAATAATTTGAACTGATAACAAGCTTCCAGGCTTTGCGATTTCCAACGCAGCTAATGCTTCAACCCGAGCGTCTTCGCCGTTACCAAGTGCAAGATAACACTTAGCAACATTGATATGCGCCATCACATTATTGATGTGCCCCTTACTCCATTGACGAGCACGATCATCTCTAACTTGGATGAGTAAAGCCAACGCTTCCTCAACACGTCCAGCGCGAAGGTAGTGATTCCCAAGGACTGAGCAAGCTGCAGTATGCGAAGTGCTTGATGCTCCGAATCGAACACGATAACCTAGCTCACATTCTTCAAGCAACAGAATCGCAGCATCAAGATCTTTTAGCTTACCTAGAAGATTCGCGTAAACCCTCATGCTACTGAGTGTCACTGGGTGCTCAAGTCCAAGCAGCCGTCGCGCAGGCTCATACGCCTGATAGAGCAACTCAAGCGTTTCCAAATCTGGATACTCTTGCATTCGAATCGCTGCATAGTGACCAAGCCGGCTAAAGGTTGTGCTGTGATCTGAGCCATAGATCATCTTACTCAGTTCATAACTTAGACGCCGAGTTTCAAGTTCATTCGCATACTGGAACGAAAAAGCATAGAGGTTCGCAAGCGATGCGAGCCCTTTTAGATGCTCTTCAGAATTTGAGTTTGAATCGTTTTTTATAGAATCAATGATTCCAACCAGTTCTTGAATTGAATCTGTTGTACGCAACCTTACTCGACGATAAAGATCGTCCTCTGGCAAAAGAACCACTTGCGCATCTTCATTCAGCTGTTCGCCGAGTTTGGTCATTCCGCTTCGCCCGTTCGAAACGATCACATCATAAAGATGTAAGCGAATTTCGATCGCCTCTCGACAAGGAGCGCCGTGAAACTGCTCTGCCAATTCTGCTGCTCGACGAAACGAACTCATCGCTTCGTCATGTATACCAATCTCGCTATAAACCAAACCAATTAACCGAAGCGTTGTGTACTGGGTTTCAATGTCCAAATCCTCACGCTCGCTCAGTTTAGTAGACGCAGTGTCGAATACTTCTCGCACTGAAACATCACGTCCCTGACTCACATTTGGATCGATTACCGAAAGCATATCTTCAAGCAAAAACCGATTCACAAACTCCGCTCGTTGGCGCTGGCGCTCTGAATCTTTCAAAGCATCTTGCGCAACATCTCGGCTCGCCGTCGCACGGCTCAAACCCACACTGAGCCCAACGCTACCGACCACGAGCCCAAGCATCGCAACCGCTGCGAGTGTTGACGCGAGCTTGTGTCTTTGAAGAAACTTGACCCCGCGGTAGATGAAGCTTGGATCAGTCGCAAGCACTGGTAAACCTGTCAGATATCGATGTAAATCATCCGACATCGCGGCTGCCGATTGATATCTCATTTCTGGTTCAGCGGCTGATGCTTTCAGTACAATTCGATCGAGATCGCCTTTTAACTCAGATGAGAGCGATCGATTGACCGAGTCATTTTGCACTATTAACGTGCTCGGACGAGTGCTTTGGCGTGTCTTTGTCCCGGTATTTTTGTAAGGCACCTGACCAGTGAGCACTTCGCAGAGTAGCACCCCTAGTGCATAGACATCGATCCGAATGTCTATATCACTATCTCCCGCTCTCTGCTCAGGGCTCATATATCTGGGTGTACCAAGCCGATGCCCTGCGAGCGTTTGCGCCTCGCCTTCGTTATCTTCTAACAACTTCGCAATACCAAAATCAATCACCCTCGGCTGGATTCGATCGCCTTGTAGCTCAACCAGAATATTTGCCGGCTTAAGATCACGATGAATCACCGCTCGCTGATGAGCATGATGAACTGCATCACACACTTGTTCAACAAGCTTCACTCTCTGTCGCACCGAGAGACCATGATTTGCACAATACGAAACGATTGACTCGCCTTCAATCAACTCCATCGCAACGAATGGGCGATTCTCTCGATCAAGCCCTGCATCAGTCACTCTTGCGATTCCCTGATGGTTCATACGAGCAAGAACAGACGCCTCGGATTTAAATCTCGAAACCATCGCAGTTGTTGCCAAATCTGTTCGAAGAATTTTGATCGCAACTGATCTTTTTACAGGAACCAACTGTTCGCCACGATATACAACGCCGAAACCGCCTCGCCCGATTTCTTCACCAATCGTGTAACCTTCAATAACCGGAGGCGTGAGCACAATTCCATACGTTTCGTCTATCGACTTTGATTCATCTGTGAGCGACTTGGGTTCACAGAACAAGCCAGTATCAGCTCTACTGTGAGCATCGAATAAGTTCTCTGCTGCAACTCTGACTGCTGAACTGGATTGCTCAAGAGCAACCTTTGCAGCTTCTTTCCTCTGATCGACATTGGTATCATTTTCCTCATCAGATTCAGCAGCATCAAGCATCAAACCAAAGAGCTCTTTGACTGCAACAGGATCAGCTAAGCTTGAAGCTTCCTCTAAATTGTCGTTGCTATTCTCTTCCATCTACCCCGTCCTGAGCTTCAATGAGTTGCTGCAACCTTGCTCTTGCAAACTCCCAATCTCTCTTAACAGTACGAGATGAAACCTCGAGCATTTCAGCTATCTCGTCAATCTGCCGGCCTGCAAAAAAACGTAGCCGAACAACTGACGCCGCCCGTTCATCTTCACCTTCCAAGCGAGAAAGAGCCTTGTCGAGTGACAACAAATCATGTGGATTGTCCAAAGTTGAAGCTTCAATCAAATCAATACTGACTCGACACCCTTTGATCTCACCAGATCGCTTGCTCGTAGCCTTTGCTCGCGCATGATCAATAAGCACACGACGCATTGCAATTGCGGCTGCCATATAAAATGCGTGCCTATGGGAGTATTCGAACGGACCATGCGTCTGATCTGAAGCATCGTTGCTTTCGCCGCCTAGAGATCGGATTAGTTTAATGTATGATTCATTGACTAACGCCGTGGCGCCGAGCGTGTGATCGTTGCGCTCGTGTCGCATCTGTGACGCCGCAATAATGCGTAGTTCGTTGTACACTTCTTTGAGCAGATATTCACGAGCTTCAGATGACCCTGATCCAGCTTGTTCAAGCAATCTGGTAATGTCCCCATTCGCATAGGAACTCTTGGCAAACTCATTGTCCTTTGGTTTGCCGTCCATTCATCTTCTCCAAAGGAATACTCTACCAAATTTACAATCAGTATCCTATCTATTCTAACTACAGATTTGTGACAACCTTTGCTGAACTCTGTGACGATCTACCTCTATGTTGTCTCAATCAAGTCAACTGAACGAGCTTAAGGTGTATTTACCACTAACCTAGCATCTCTCATACTCTACCAAATAATCGTGCTTCTATGCCAGTTGCTATTTCTTAAAATGCGATCAAGAGAATCGAAATTATTCGTGCTCTGCTACACACATATTCTGTTAACAAGGCGCCGGTATGTAATTCCGATTGCGATGAAATTCGATGGATGTAATGGATTAAATGAAGACAAAGGAGCTTGAGATCATGATGCTATGCTCAAGCCGCCAACTTGGGTAAAGCTAAATTTCTCACATGATCAACTGATCCTGCAATAAACATAATGTCACCTGGTTTAAATCGGCGATTCACGTCGGGCCGCATCGTAAACTCACCATTAGCCTCCATAATTCCAACAATAACAACTCCAGGATTCGCTACCCCTAGATCAACCACTTGTTTATCAGCCCAATGATTTTCTTTACTTACCACTATCTCAGAGAACTGCAGCGCTCGTACAGCCCCTTCTCCGCATTCAAAAAGTAACCCAACAGTCTCAGGATGAATCAAACTCTGTGCAATACCATCGCCTCCATATCTAGCTGGATTGATCACAGTGTTTGCACCTGCTCGTTTCAGTTTTTGAACAGAATCATCACCTTCAGCCCGAGCGGAGATTTTTATTTCTTGACACAATGCACGAGTACCTAAACAGATCATTGCATTTACAGAGTCTTGCGATGTTACAGCTGCAATAGCATCCGCATTCTCAACCCCTGCATCCAGTAGAACACGATCAGTAGTAGCGTCTCCACATATAGCAATTACTCCATCATTTCTCGCTTGCTCTACTAGCGATTCATCCGAATCAATTACGACAAATGGAATTCCCTCCTCACGCAACAACTCAATGACGCGCTGGCCGGTCCGGCCAAGGCCGCAGATAATGTAATGCCCTGAAAGTCGTTTTGCTCTTTGTGTCATTCTGTGCTCCGGAAGTACCACGCAAGAAGTCGCATACTGAATAAACTGGCTCGCTGCATATGACACACTAGCGATGCCACCAATCATGAGGATCGCTGTGAATCGCTCACCTTGCTCGCTGAGTCCATAGTCTCCATACCCAACTGTGGTCAGAGTAACTAAAGTAAAAAACAACGATTGCCAAGGTGACCAACCTTCGATCCATGTGTATCCCCCGGTCCCGATGACTACAACGAGACTACATACCAATAGCGATCTGCTAACAGTGGGATCCAACCGAAATACAAGCGCCCCACGAACGAGGGATGATATAGACATAATGAAGTTATCGGATTGATCCCTCATTCAGTTAAGCTTGTCTAAATGAAAAACAATTCCAATTTCTCAACTCCAAAACCACAATCAAAAAACGCCTTCAGCACTAGCCTATCAACGTTTTTTAAACGCGAAACCAAAGCGGATCGATCTGTCGACTATTTGATTGACAAGGAATTTTAATCTCTTCTCTATCAACACCAAGAGACACCGTTCGCATAAGTCTTTCGAGACGGGAATTGGGTAGCTCAATATCCGCAACCCTCTCAGCACTTGCAATCTTTTTCGTAAACAAAGAATGTCTCGAGTTGAGCATGCGCAGGATTTACAGAAATAATATCAGAGTCTCAACACTACACAACCCAATTAGAAACGCACTTGGGGTTTCCTCTTACTAATGTAAACAATCTGTGAACTGTCACTCGATGCTCGCATTATCTTCAAATCCGTTTCAAATACAAGGCTGCTGTTACTATTTCGCCCACTGGCTCATCACCAGCGACGTTTTCTTCAAGTGGAGACGAAGAGAAACGAATTCTAGTATGCCTTGCGATACCCATGCCCTGTATCCAGTAATTGATGGCCTCCAAAGAAAATTGAAGGCTTTGACTTTTTTACAATAATCACTGTCATCGAGGTGTTTCGAATTCCGCATTTAAGCAAGAGCCAATATCGACATTGGTCACATACCTTTGAAAATGCAGGAACGAAGAATGAATTCCAAATCGCCCACAATCGCTGACACGACTATCACAGAACCTAGTGGATGCCCAATCCACGCATTGATTGAATGGAAGGCTACAGGGTCTCTGAGTTCACGACTCGCAATTCTAGCGTTTGGGATGATCGCATATGCCGCGTTCTTTGGCACTATTCTCTACTCAATTGGATTTGTTGGAAGCATCATCGTTCCTAAGACAATCAACTCTGGGACGCCAGGCTCATTGATTCCTTCCCTGCTCATCAACGGTTCAATGCTCTCCGTCTTCGTTATTCAACATACGATTATGGCCCGCCCTCGATTCAAAATCTGGATTACCAAGTATGTGCCTAATGCGATGGAACGGAGTACATTCGTTCTCCTTGCGAGTGCAATCCTCGCGGGGACATATTATTTCTGGCAGCCGCTACCAGGAATAATCTGGAATGTAAGTAATTCAACTGCTGCCAACGCCCTCTTTGCGTTGTCGATGCTCGGGTGGGTGATCGTATTCGCTTCATCGTTCATGGTGAGCCATTTTGATCTCTTCGGCGTCCGTCAAGTTTTAACGAACGCGACAGGACAAGACTACCGACCGATCGCTTTCCGCCTCGTCGGACTCTACAAGCTCGTCCGTCACCCTCTAATGCTCGGTTTCCTCATCGCATTTTGGGCAACCCCTACGATGACTGTCGGACATCTATTCTTCGCGATTATGACCACTGGATACATTATCTTCGGAACATGGATCGAAGAACGAGATCTTGTCGCCTCATTTGGAGAGAGTTATCTTGAATATCGGCGAAAAGTTCGCGGGCTCATCCCATTACCGAAACTGAACAAATCTGGTGACCAATCATGAAATCTTCGACAATGATCAAACGAGTTGGAGTCGCCAGCTTTGCTTTCTTTGCGATCAAAGGATGCATCTGGATCGGGTTTGCGATTGCAGTTTCACTCAGGACTTTCTCTTAGCACATGTGATCAACCCACACTGTGTGTACTACTCACTCTTGCGGTAACAATGTTATGAACCAATCGAACTTCCACATCTCTCGGGTCAGAGCGGGTCTAACCCCAAATCCGCCATCCTCAGTAGGCATCAAAAAACGCCACTGGCATCAAACCAGCGGCGTTTTCTTCAAGTGGAGACGAAGAGAATCGAACTCTCGACCTCTTGCATGCCATGCAAGACTCTTACCTCCCTATCAACGTTTGAAGGCTGATATCGAAGATTCCGAGGGACTGGCATGGACTCGATTGGACTCATAGCGGGTCAGCGAGCGGGTCAAGATAGATTCAAATCCTCTAATCCAAACTTTTCGAAAGATCAAGTACTTGGGAGATAGGTTCAGGATCGTCTGGCCTTTGAGTCTGTTCTGGGCGTTTGTCGAAAGAGGGCTCGCTTGCTAAAGACGAATTCGGCGACAAACACCGCCGCGTACAGAGCAGCGAGGGTGATGAGTGTTTCTTGCTCGTTTGACCACATATACCACCCGGCCACCATGATCGTCGTCGCCATTACGACAATACCGAAGACGACAATTACCGGATTTGCTTTTGTCCGATGCCTCAGCCGCAGATTTGCGACGCCGACCCCAATGGACACCAGCAGGAACGTAACGCTTGAGAACGCCGCGATGCTTTCGAGCGAGTTCAGGATTGTAAACGCGATGCCGAGCGCGGTCAGTGCGACCACTGCGACCCAGGGCACATTCGTTTCGCGGCTTCGGAATGAGAACGCGCTTGGCATCAAGTGCTCGGTTGCCATTTCGGACATCATCCGCGAGGCACCGAACGATGTGGCGTTGATCGCGGACGACGTCGATAGCATTGCAGCGATACCGACAAGCACTTCGCCCGCACGGCCCAGGACAGGTTCGGCTGCGACCGCGAGTGCGTACTCGCTCGCCGCCTCGAACTCGGCGGCTGTCAGATTACCTATTGATACGAACGAGACGAGTAGATAAATCGAAGTGGCTGCAGCGATAGAGATGTAGATACCACGCGGCGTGTTGCGGATGGGGTCGCGCGTCTCGTTGACAGTGTTTGTAATAAGCTGAAATCCCTCGAACGCGACGAAGACAATCGCCCCTGCGACAAAGACTGAGACAACCCCTTGGTCGAAGACGGGCAGCACATGGTCGGCTCGCACCGAAGACATCCCGGCCACACCAAAGACAAGGAGCAGACACACCTTGACTAACACTATGATGTCTTCACTTACTCCACTCGTACGGGTACCGAGTAGATTTATCAGCATGAAGACTAAGAGCACACCCGTAGAAAGACCCATCCGAACTGGTCCCGATTCCGCGTATCCCAAGAGCGCAGCTGCGTAAGCGCCGAAGGTGTAAGCGTACAACGCGAGCGTGCCTATGTACCCTACGATCACAGTCCAACCCATCAGGCCGCCGATGTTAGGATGCTTCGGAAACGCGTGTTCAAGGTAGGTGAAGCTTGCGCCGTCGCTCTGGAACGTCACGGCAAGCCGAGCATAGGAGTACCCGGCAAGCATGGCGATCAATCCGCCCAACCCGAACGCCAGCGGGGCTGCATGACCGCTGATACCAACGGCGATACCAAGCACGGAAAAAATCCCGCCGCCGATCATACCGCCGACGCCGATCGCTATCAACTCAAGGAGACCCAATCGACCGTCACGCTGCTTCTTTTGCATGACCAGATTCTAGGTTGTATTTGTCGGACTGCTTGCTTGGCGCTCGCTCGGCTATACATTGAACGCGGTGCATGAACCGTCTACTCGGCTGAACCTAAAAAAATAGCCTCGGTAGCGGTGACCTGCCCCGATATTCTGTACCACTCCCTATGTTAGGGCCAGTGAGACCGTTCCCAGTACCAAGCGGGTCAGAATACGGGTCAGAGCGGGTCACCCCCCAATTCACCAACTTGTTCACTCCATCAAAAAACGCCGCTGGCTCAATACCAGCGGTGTTTTCTGTAAGTGGAGACGAAGAGAATCGAACTCTCGACCTCTTGCATGCCATGCAA
>Ga0209344_10000652_pt1 | contig 55717 bp, 56 predicted proteins | sample Cruoilmetagenom6_FD_187293 | JGI IMG/M metagenome (GOLD analysis project Ga0209344, IMG submission 187293) | Oil polluted marine microbial communities from Coal Oil Point, Santa Barbara, California, USA - Santa Barbara Oil Seep Sample 6 (SPAdes)... | ecosystem: Environmental > Aquatic > Marine... | reverse complement strand
TGCTCCTATAATAACGCCTTTAAGTACTTCCAAAACTTTGCGGATCAAAATTCTCGACACCCTAAAACCGAATACGACCTATTCTTTCAACTTCGGAAATAGTATTGTGGACAATAACGAGGAAAACAAATTTGAATATTTTAAGTATATTTTTTCCACTGGAAGTTATATAGACAGTTTGAAACTTTCCGGCACCGTAAAGGACGCACAGCTTATTGCGCCAGAAATCCCCACTACGATAATGCTTTATGAAGTAAATGAAACTTTTACGGATTCAATTATTTATTCAAAAAAACCAACCTATATAACTATAACCAAGGACAGCACGGGAACTTTTGAGCTCAGTAATTTAAAAGAAGGTAAATACCTGCTTTTGGCTTTAAAGGAAAAAAGCAGCGATTATATTTTTCAGCCCCAAAACGATAAAATAGGGTTTGAAAGGGAAATGATTACACTTCCCACAGATTCAACTTATGCACTCACACTTTTTAAGGAAACACCCGATTATAAATTTGTACGAGCTAGTCAAGTTGGAAAAAACCATATTGTTTTTGGTTATGAGGGTCGCGCAGACAGTTTGAATATTGATATACTTTCTGAAAAGCCGGATGATTACACTTCCGTGATTTTTAGGGACGAAAAAAGAGACACATTGCATTATTGGTTTAAGCCAGCAGTTGAAAAAGATTCAGTGATTTTTAAAATAGCTAACGGAAATCTTATAGATACAACCACTGTGCGAATGCGCGAACTTTTTAAGGACTCGTTGAAAATTTCAGCAATTAATGCGGGCACATTAAAATTGAAGGATACTTTTAAATTGCGTGCAAACACACCCTTAGAATCGTTTGATGCCGAAAAATTTCAAGTGATGGCGAAAGATTCCTCTTTTGTCGAAACTACGGTTACACTAAATAAAGAATATAACTGGGCCGAAATTTTCTTCCCAAAAACTGAAGATCAAAATTATATAGTGAAGCTTTTGCCGGGCGCTTTGACAGATTTTTTTGAAAAAACCAACGACTCGCTTCAGTTTAATTTAAATACCCGATTGGCATCCGATTACGGAACCTTGAATCTCAGTTTGAAAAATGTAGAGCAATTTCCCATTATTGTCCAAATTCTTGACACTAAATACAATTTAGTTGCAGAAGAATATCTTGCGGAAAGCAAAGATGTTTTTTTTGACGCCCTTCCGCCCAATAAATATTTCTTGAGAATAATTTACGACGAGAACCAGAATAAAAGATGGGACACGGGAAGTTTTCTAAACCGAATGGAGCCCGAGCGCATTATTTATTATCCCACTCAAATAGAAGTGCGCGCCAATTGGAGTTTGAATGAGACTTTTACGTTAAAGTGAAACTATCACGGTCATTCAAAAACTGAAGGTGTTTTCTATTACTTTCAATATTTTCCCTTTCCAAAACCACAGTTTCGGTGAATTCCTTTTCGAAATTAGAATTTGAAGTCTGTTTTCCCAACACATCAAAAACAGAGGAGTGGCCCACATATACGTGTTCATTACCATCAAATCCCACGCGATTTACGCCAATACAATACGCCATATTTTCAATCGCCCGGGCCCGGAGAAGTGTATCCCATGCAAGGGTGCGAACTTTTGGCCAGTTTGCGACGTAAATCAAAACGTCATAATCTTCGGTATTCCTTGCCCACACGGGAAAGCGCAGGTCGTAACACACAAGGGGGCAGATTTTCCAACCTTTATAATTTACGATTAAACGCTCCTTTCCGGCGCTGTAGATTTCGTTTTCCTTGGCTAAGGTGAACGTATGCTTTTTGTCATATTTCTCATAATCTCCGTTGGGAAAAACAAAAAATAAACGATTGTAATAATTATCATTTTCAGAAATAATCACACTTCCGGTAATGGCGCAATTATTTTTCACTGCTTCAGAAATCATCCAATGCAATGTTTCACCATTTGTGGGTTCGGCAAGATTTTTAGCATTCATTGAAAAACCAGTCGTAAACATTTCAGGAAGAATGATTAAATCGGTTTCCTCTCCCATATTTTGAATTTTCTCAGAAAACATTGCACGATTGGCTTCTGCATTTTCCCAATGCAGTTCACTTTGAATGATAGTAATTTTCAGTTTTTCCTTCAAACCTTCTCTATTCTTTTTCTCTATTTTTTTTCTCTTCAAGCAACTGCACCATCTCCCTATTTCCTTGCATTTTAGCGTGATCGGCAGCAGTTAAACCTTTGTCGTCTTTTAAGGAAACATCTGAACCTTTTTCCAATAGCAGCCATGCAATTCCCTTTCTCCCGAAAGTAACAGCAAAGATTAGAGCAGTGGCGCCATTGTAATTTGTTAGGTTTGGATTGGCTCCCTTTTCTAATAATAGCTTTGCTAAATTATCGAAACCCTTAAAACAAACACCCATCAAGGCAGTATTTCCCGAAGCATCCTGTTCATCCACATTTTGGGGATGTTTTAAAATTTCTTCTGAAATTTCATAAAGACCATAATATGTTGCCAGCAGCAATGGCGTGGAACCACGAGCATCCTTTTCAGAAACCAATTGAGGGGAGGATTTCAGAATATTTTCAACCTCAGCTGAATTTTCGTGTCTAATTGCACTAAAAAGTTGTTCCTTCATTTATTATAAAAGTAAAAAAACAGAGCCACATATTTTTGCGTCTCTGTTTAATAAATTAGGATTGACCTAAAAATTAACTTTTTAGATCAAATCTATCTGCGTTCATGACCTTGTACCAAGCGGCAACAAAATCCTTCACAAATTTTTCCTGTGAATCCTCGCAGGCATAAACTTCCGCAACTGCACGAAGTTCAGAATTTGAGCCACAAATTAAATCGGCTCTTGTTCCTGTCCATTTGAAGGTATCTGAAGCTCGGTGACGGCCTTCAAAAATACGGTCGTCATCGCCCACGGCTTTCCAAGTTGTGCTCAGATCCAATAGATTTTTGAAGAAATCATTCGTCAATTTTCCTGGGTTATCCGTAAATACACCATGACTGGAGCCATCCCAATTGGTGTCCAAAACTCGCATGCCGCCCAACAATACCACCATTTCGGGTACTGTAAGGGTCAACAGTTGGCTCTTATCAACCATAAGTTCTTCAAAGGAAGCGTGCTGGTTTGGCTTTAAATAATTTCTGAATGCATCAGCTTCAGGCTCCAAATGTCGGGAAGAATCCACATCTGTCTGCTCTTGTGAAGCATCGCCACGTCCAGGGCTGAATGGAACCTTCACCTCGGTTCCTGCATCTTTCGCAGCTTTTTCTATTGCCGCACATCCGCCCAAAACTATGAGATCCGCAAGCGAAACTTGTTTGTTACCACTTTGGTTAGTATTGAAATCTTTTTGAATTGATGCAAGTTTATCCAAAATTTTAGATAATTGTGAAGGGTTATTCACCTCCCAATTTTTCTGTGGATCGAGTCGAATTCGGGCGCCATTTGCACCTCCGCGCATATCTGAACCTCTGTAAGTTGAAGCTGAGGCCCAAGCGGTTGTAACCAATTCAGAAATGGATAAACCAGAATCCATAATTGTTTTTTTCAAGGAAGAAATATCATCCTCGTTAATCAATTCATGATTTACTTCTGGAATTGGATCCTGCCAAAGCAATTCCTCTTTCGGCACTTCAGGTCCCAAATATCTTGAAACCGGTCCCATATCACGATGCGTCAATTTATACCAAGCGCGTGCAAAGGCATCTTCAAATTCCTCAGGATTTTCGCGAAAACGCAACGAGAATTTTTTGTAGTCGGGGTCCATTTTCAAAGCCATATCTGCCGTACTCATCATTAATCCCTGAGTTTCGGAAGGATTATGTGCCATAGGCGCCCTATCTGCATTGGAAGCAGCCGTAGGTTTCCATTGGTGGGCTCCTGCGGGGCTTTTTGTCAATTCCCATTCATAATCAAATAAAACCCTGAAATAATCATGATCCCATTTATTTGGAACGGGCGTCCAAGCGCCTTCCAAACCACTGGTAATTGTATCATCGCCAAAACCGGAACCCATTGAATTGATCCAACCTTTGCCCATATATTCCATTTCGGCGCCTTCGGGTTCGGCTCCCACATATTTTTCGGCATCACCTGCGCCATGGGTTTTTCCGAAAGTGTGTCCGCCGGCAATCAGAGCAACGGTTTCATAATCGTCCATTGCCATTCTGCCAAAGGTTTCACGAATATCGTGAGCGGAACCCAAAGGATCCGGTACGCCATTTGGCCCTTCTGGATTCACATAAATTAAACCCATATGCGCATTTGCCAAAGGTTTTTCAAGTTCGCCTTTTTCTTTATAACGCTCATCGTTCCCCAGCCATTGGGTTTCGGAACCCCAATAAATATCTTGTTCGGGTTCCCAAAAATCCTCTCTTCCGCCAGCAAACCCAAACGTTTTGAAACCCATGGATTCCAAAGCAACATTTCCTGCAAGAATCATTAAATCTGCCCAGGAAATTTTCTTTCCGTATTTCTGTTTTATGGGCCATAGCAGTATGCGTGCTTTATCCAAATTTCCATTATCCGGCCAACTGTTTACAGGAGCGAAACGTTGTGTTCCGCTATTTCCGCCACCTCTTCCGTCGGTAACGCGATAGGTTCCCGCGCTGTGCCACGCCATTCTTATAAAAAGTCCGCCGTAATGGCCGTAATCTGCCGGCCACCAATCCTGCGAATCGGTCATTAAATTTGTAAGATCTTGTTTTAAGGCATCGTAATCAAGATTTTGGAATTCCTTTCTATAATTATAGGATTCCTCCATCGGACTCGAATTTCTATTCTGTTGGCGCAATACATTCAATCGTAATTTGTTTGGCCACCAATCATTATTTGTGGTACCGCCGCCGGCTACATGGTGTTGTGTTCCGCCGAAATAGGGGCATTTCGCTGCAGCACTATCATCATTTATTTCCCACACATCGCTGGGATTACCGCTGGGGTTTCCATTTTTGTGATAGTTTTTATCGTCTTTATTTTCCATGGTATAAATATTTTAGGAGGTGAACCTTACGAAAATACCAATTATTATTGCCAAAGACTAAAATTTCCATCGCTTGTTTTAATTTTCACATCGATAAAATTGATATGAACAATCCGTTGGGGTAGATCAGTTCTATTCTAAAGTTGTTGAAAAATCTTTGCCGCATCTGCCAATGTTTTATCTGTTTTTGCGAAACAAACCCTGATTTGTTTGTAATCTTTCCTCCTTTCATTGAAAACCGAAGTAGGGATTGTAGCAATTTTATATTCCTTCGTAAGCCTTTCCGCGAAAGCGATATCACTTTCGTTTGAAATTTCTGAAAAATCAAGCATTTGAAAATAAGTACCCTTCGAAGGAATAATTTTGAAATTGGATCCTTTCATCAAATTCAAAAAGAAATCCCTTTTTTGCTGATAAAAATCGGCGAGTTTTAAATAATGGTATTCATCTTTTAAATACGTTGCCATTGCTTTTTGAATAGGATGGTTTACGCAGAAAACAACGAATTGATGCACTTTTTGAAATTCCTTCATCAAGTTTTCGGGTGCAGCGCAATACCCCATTTTCCAGCCAGTATTGTGAAATGTCTTTCCGAAGGAAGCCGTAACGAAACTTCGCGCTGCCAATGCTTCAAATTTTGAAGCACTTTGATGCTCATTTCCGTCAAAGACAATGTGTTCATAAACCTCATCGCTTAAAACTAAAAGATCGTTTTTCTCAACCAAATCCTGCAATTGAAGCATATCTTCTCTGGAAAAAAGCATCCCGCTCGGGTTGTGCGGCGAATTGATGATTATCATTTTAGTTTTCGCTGAAATCTTATCCGCAACTTCCTGCCAATCGGGCTTATAAAAAGGAGGTTCAAGTTGGATAGAAATTATTTTTTCGCCGAACAACTCCACCGTTGGCGCATAGGAATCATAGGCTGGAGTGAAAATAATCACTTCATCGCCTTTACTGATTGTTGTTGCAATTATCGTGAAAATAGCTTGGGTTGCGCCTGCGGTAAGCGTGATTTCAGTTTCGGGATTGTAAAAATGATTGTGAAGATTTTCAATTTTTTTTGAAATTTCCATCCGTAATTCAAAATCACCTGGCATTGGTGCATATTGATTAAAACCGTCATTCATCGCTTGGTTGACCAATGCAATTAATTTTGGATCGCTAGGAAAATTTGGAAATCCCTGCGAAAGGTTTAAAGCATTGTGGTCTGCCGCCATTTTGCTCATTTTGGCGAAAATGGAGGTTTCAATATTGGGTAATTTCGATTCAATCATTGTGTCCGGTATTTATATACACCAAAATATCGTTGATGCATTTGTCTAAATTATTTTTTATTTCGTTGGTCCAAAACCTGAAAACGGTAAAGCCAATTTCTTCAAGTTGATGATTCACTTCGCGGTCGCGCTGCATATTGCGTTCAATTTTTGGAATCCAAAAGCCACGATTACTTTCCAAAGTTTCTTTTCGTTCCGGCCAATTGTAGCCGTGCCAAAATTCGCCGTCAATAAAAATAGCAAGTTTGTATTTTTGAATTGAAACATCAGGTTTTCCGGGTAGTTTTTTGCTGTCAACCCGATAACGGATTCCCATTTTCCAAAGCGCTTTTCTGAAGAGTAATTCAGGCTTCGTATTCTTCCCACGTATTTTGCTCATTATTTTTGAGCGCTTTTTTGTGGTGTAAAAGCCGGATTCTTCGTTGAAACGAGGAACAATTATTTTTTCTTCGTCGTAAACCATCATTCAATTAAAATACTAATAATTTGAGGTAGTAAAAGTTAAATGTTTTACAACAAAAAACCCTCACAAAGCTGCAAGGGTTTTAATTTCAAAAATCGTAAATCTAAAATCTACAATCGTTAATATCTATAATACTCAGGCTTAAACGGTCCTTCAACTTCCACACCAATATAATCGGCTTGTTCTTTGGAAAGTTCAGTAAGCTCAACTCCAATTTTTTCAAGGTGAAGTTTTGCTACCTTTTCATCCAAATGCTTTGGAAGCATATACACTTCGTTCTCGTAGTTTTCACCATTTTTCCAAAGCTCGATTTGCGCTAAAGTTTGGTTTGTAAAACTGTTACTCATCACAAAACTTGGGTGGCCTGTAGCGCAACCAAGATTTACCAAACGACCTTCGGCCAAAAGAATAATATCTTTTCCGCCAATGGTGTATTTGTCAACCTGTGGCTTAATTTCAACGTGTGTATGTCCATGGTTTTTCTTCAACCAAGCAACAGCAATTTCGTTGTCAAAATGCCCAATGTTACACACGATGGTTTTATCTTTCATCGCTTCAAAATGCTCTCCCCGAACGATGTCTTTATTTCCAGTGGTAGTGATTACAATATCAGCTTTTTCAATAACCGTCTCCAATTTCTTTACCTCAAAACCGTCCATTGCAGCCTGTAGCGCACAAATAGGATCGATTTCGGTAACAGTAACAATACTTCCCGCTCCTTTAAAGGAAGCGGCAGTTCCTTTACCCACATCGCCATAACCACAAACGACTACACGTTTTCCGGCAAGCATAATATCGGTAGCGCGGCGTATTGCATCCACGGCACTTTCACGACAACCGTATTTATTGTCGAATTTACTTTTGGTAACGCTATCATTAATATTGATGGCCGGCATTGGCAACGTACCTTTTTTCATACGTTCGTAAAGACGGTGAACGCCGGTGGTAGTTTCTTCAGAAATACCTTTTACGCCAGCGGCAAGCTCGGGATATTTATCCAAAACCATATTCGTTAAATCGCCACCATCGTCAAGAATCATATTCAATGGTTTGCGATCCTCGCCAAAGAAAAGCGTTTGCTCAATACACCAATCAAATTCCTCCTCGGTCATTCCTTTCCAAGCATAAACTGGGATTCCGGCATCTGCGATTGCAGCGGCGGCGTGGTCTTGTGTCGAAAAAATGTTACAAGAGCTCCAGGTAACTTCGGCGCCCAAAGCTTTCAAAGTTTCAATAAGCACGGCAGTTTGAATGGTCATATGAAGACATCCAGCAATGCGAGCTCCTTTCAACGGCTGCTCATCTCCGTACTCTTCGCGTAAGCTCATTAGTCCCGGCATTTCAGCTTCGGCAAGCTCAATTTCTTTTCTTCCCCAATCTGCAAGGGAAATATCTTTTACTTTATACGCCGTATAAGGCACAGTTTTCGTTGACATATTTGTTATATTTATACCCACAAATGCAGGCTTTTGTTAAAAATTAATATTCATTTTACGAAACGCGAAAGTACATAATATTCATTTAAATTTTATGCCACTTTACAAAACTATAACAGTAAATCCCAACACTAAAGTCTTCATTTGGAAGATAGAGGAATCTTTTGAAACACTTTCGGAGGGGATATTTCTCACCGGAAATTGTTCGGGAAGGGTTGAAAATATGAAAAGCGACCTTCATCGCCGGGGTTTTATGAGCATTCGGCACTTGATGGCTTTGGAAGGATATGCCGATCACGATTTGTATTATGATGAACACGGAAAACCACATTTAACGGGCGATAAGCATATTTCCATCACGCATTCCTTTAACTTTTCGGCTATAATTGTTAGCGATTTTGAAGTGGGAATCGATATTGAAAAACAACGAAATAAAATTCTGAAAATCGCCCATAAATTCACGCCAATCGAGGAATACCGAACAATTGCCAACGAAGATGCTATGATGCGAAAACTTACTATTGTTTGGTGCGCAAAAGAATCACTTTACAAAAGTTTTGCCGAAAAAGGCGTGAGTTTTTTAGAACATATTTATGTGGAGGATTTTAGATTGGACGATACAAAAACCACTGCCACGGTTACATATGAGGATAAGCAGGAAAAATACGATGTGGATTTTCTCGAATTTGAAGACTTCACTTGCGCCTACGCCCTTATTTCTGAAAAAAAATAAATGGAAGAAATTTTTTACAGATCTTTTCTGAAATCGGTTGCCGAAAAAGAAAAACAATTCGCCATTTTGATTGACCCCGATAAGTTTGAAGTTTCCGAATTAAAATTATTTTTAAAGAAAATTCCGAAGGAAACCACACATATTTTTGTCGGCGGAAGCACAGTTTCCAATGGCGAAACCGAAGAAACGGTTAAAGCTTTAAAAGTGGAAACCAAACTTCCCATTTTTCTTTTTCCGGGAGACCATTCACACATAACACCTTTGGCGGATGCGCTTTTGTTTTTGACTTTACTTTCCGGAAGAAATGCCGAATATTTAATTGGGCAACAAATAAAATCCATTTCGAAATTAAAAAATTCCGCTTTGGAAATTATTTCCACAGGCTATATTTTAATTGATGGCGGAAATAGTTCCTCCGTTTCAAAAGTGACGAACACCGAACCGCTTCCGCAGGAAAATATAGAGATGATTGTAAATACAGCACTTGCCGGACAATTTATGGGCGCAAAACTCATTTATTTGGAAGCGGGAAGCGGCGCAAAATATCCAGTAAATCCCAAAATTATTTCCGAAGTAAAAAAATCAATTAAAATTCCATTGATTGTCGGTGGAGGAATTAAAAACGAAAAACAAAAGCAAGAAGCGTATAGCGCTGGTGCGGATATGATTGTTATGGGAACGGCATTTGAACATCCCTCCCCGGCCCGCCCTTCAAAGGAAGGGCGTAAAAGCTTTCTAAAAAACTAAAAATAATTCCCTCTTTAAAGGGGGCAAGGGGGATGTATTCCCTAGAATTAAAATTTTAAAAAATGAAAATCTCAGTAGAATTGACTCTCACCCCTTTACAGGACGATTACGAACCAGCAATAATCAATTTCATAAAAAGCTTGCGAAATTCTGGACTTATGGTTTTGGAAAATCCGCTGAGCACTCAAGTTTACGGCGATTATGATGCGGTAATGAACCTGCTTCAAAAGGAAATGAAAGTTGCTTTGGAAGCAGTGGATAGAGGATTACTTTATATAAAAATTGTAAAATCTGACCGCAGCGACTATGAGCCCCATTTTTGATTGGTTTTTTCAACAATACGAAAACGTTCCAAATCATATCGTAATACTTGAAATTATTGCTGTGGTGCTGGGATTGGCGAGTGCTTGGCTTTCAAAAATGGATAATATTTTAATTTATCCCACAGGAATTTTGAGCACTGCAATTTTCGTTTATATTTTAGCTTTTTACGGCTTGTTGGGCGATTTGGTCATAAACGCTTATTACTTTTCAATGAGTATTTACGGATGGTACATCTGGACGCGAAAAGTAGATGCCGAACACTACACGCCAATCACGCGAACTACTTCAAAAGAAAAACAAATCTGCGTTTTTATTTTTGTGGCAACGCTGATTTTCATTTTTGCCATTTATGAATTTTTTGATAAATGGAACAATTGGACAGCTTATGTTGATACGCTTACAACTGCAATATTCTTTGTGGCCATGTGGCTTTTGGCGCGAAAAAAACTTGAAAATTGGACGTTTTTGCTCATCGGAAATATAATTTCGCTACCCTTGTATTTTTACAAGGGATTGATTTTTACATCCTTTCAATTTTTACTTTTTGTTATCATTTCAATTTACGGATACCGCGCGTGGAAGAAAAATTTAAACAAACCCGAAACCAGCCTGCTGAATTGATTAAAGTAGTTTTATATGGCCCGGAATCTACCGGAAAAACTACTTTGGCAAAGCAATTGGCAGCGCATTATAACACACTTTGGGTGCCGGAATATATGCGGGAATATCTTCAAAAAAAGTGGGATGCCGAAAAAAAACTGGTAATAAAGGAAGATTTAATTCCGATTGCACAGAGACAACTGCAGCTTGAAAATGAAATGACAAAAAAGGTCAATAATTTATTGATTTGCGATACAAATTTGCTCGAGCTCAAAGTATATTCCGAATATTATTACGACGGATTTTGTCCACTCGAAATAAAACAGGAAGCAACCAAAAAAAATTACAGCATCTATTTGTTGACCTATATCGACACGCCTTGGCAGGCAGACGATCTGCGAGACAGGCCCCACAATCGCGAGGAAATGTTCGCTATTTTTGAGAATGAATTGAAAAGGAATAAATTTCCCTATAAAATCTTAAAGGGAAACGAAAAAGAAAGATTTAAACAGGCAACCACAATTATTGATGGATTGCTTCAGAAAAAATAACATGTTTACCGAAAAGAACCTACAACAAATAAATAGCCACGGACTTTCTGAGGCGAAAATAAAAAACCAACTGGAAATTTTTAAAAATGGAATTCCCTTCGCCCAAGTTGTGGAACCAGCTTCCGCTGATAAAGGAATAGAAGTTTTTTCCGAGAAAGAGCGGCAACATTTTGCAACTATTTTTGAAACTGAAAAAGATAAACTCGATTTACTGAAATTTGTTCCCGCTTCCGGTGCTGCTACCCGAATGTTTAAATTTTTGCATCAGTTTTTGGAATATTATTATTTTGAGGAAAACGATATAGATAAATTTCTTCAAAAAGAAGAAAATAAAAACTTGAAAATCTTCTTTGATTCCATAGACCAATTTGCTTTTTCCACACTTGTGAAAGAAAAATTGAATGAAAAATACGCGGATTTTGAAAACTTTGAAAAAGGAAAAAAATATTACTTTTTCGTAAAGGAAATGTTGGAAGAAAATGGTTTGAATTTCAGTAATACTCCAAAAGGTCTTGTTCCATTTCATAAATATCCCGAAAAATATGTAACTGCTTTTGGCGAACAATTATACGAAGCCGCATTTTATGCCGCTACAAACGGCAAGGCCAATTTACACTTTACCGTTTCAGCGGAACACGAGGAAAAGTTCAAAAAGCGATATGAGGAAATTCAGGAAACTGTGGAAAATATGACTGGGGTTACGTTTGATATTTCCTATTCCTATCAGAAAAATGAAACCGATACGATTGCGGCAACACCTGAAAATGAGCCGTTTTTAGATGAAAACGGCGATCTTGTTTTCCGTCCGTCTGGACACGGCGCACTTTTGGAAAATTTGAACGATGTGGATGCGGATGTTATTTTCATTAAAAACATAGACAATGTTGTTTCTGAAAATTATGTGGAAACGATTGCTTTTCATAAAAAAGTTTTGGCCGGAATATTGGTTTCGCTTCAAGAGAAAATTTTTGAGTTTGTGAAAGAAATCCATTCCGGAAATCCTTCTGAAGAAATACTTAAAAACGCTTCTGAATTTATTTCCGCAGAATTAAAAATTCAAAACATTCCCGCAGAAAAAGAAACGGTTTTAAATATTTTGGAACGTCCCATTCGTGTATGTGGCGTGGTTGAAAATACGGGAGCTCCGGGCGGTGGGCCTTTTCTTATAAAAAATAAAGATGGCAATCTTTCCTATCAAATTGTTGAAATGTCACAAATCGATCTCAATAATAAAGAGCAAAAGCAATTGGTTGAAAAAGCCACACATTTTAACCCGGTAGATTTGGTTTGTGGGGTTCGCAATTATAAAGGTGAAAAATATAACCTTTTGGAATTTTCTGATCCCGATGCCGGTTTTATTTCGCAAAAATCCTATCAAGGAAAACCTATAAAAGCACTGGAGCTTCCCGGACTTTGGAATGGAGCAATGGCAAATTGGAACACGGTTTTTGTGGAAGTGCCGCTCATAACTTTCAACCCCGTAAAAACCGTGAACGACCTTTTAAATGAAGTGCACCAACCAAAATGAATACTGATGTTTTAATTTCTGAACTCAACTTTAAAGCCGTTCGCAGCAGCGGGCCGGGTGGGCAACATGTGAATAAAACTGCTTCAAAGGTTGAGGTTTCGTTTCATTTGGAAAATTCGCAAGCGCTTTCTGAAACTGAAAAGGAACGGCTTCGAAATAAAATTCCAACTAAAATTTCTACCGACGGAATTATTACTCTCCAATGCGGAGAAACACGCAGCCAACATAAAAACAAAGCAATTGTTATTGAAAGATTGATTGCATTGATAAAGCAAAACCTGAAAGTTGCAAAACCGCGGAAAAAAACAAAACCATCAAAAAGTGCGATTGAAAAGCGTTTGAAATCCAAAAAGGAAAACGCAATGAAGAAGTCAAATCGCAAACCTCCAAAAATAGATTAGTGTTTCACAACAATCGTATAATATTTATACAGTTGTTCTTTCTTTTACACACTTTTCAATAAATAAAATCTCATCAAAAATTATTCAAACTACTGTTAATCAGTTAACTAATTGTTTTTTCTGTGATCATTTTTCTATGGCACTACTTTTTCTATATAAAAGACAACAAACAAACTTAGAAACATATATATAATTAGTAAAACGAAAAACAAAAACTATGAAAAAGTTAATTTTAAGTACAGCAATCGTATTGGGAGGTTTAACCGCAGCAACCGCGCAAACTGAAAAACAACCAACTGCACAAAATGAGCAGAAGCAAACTGCAGTTGAAGCACAAGTTGAAAGCAGATTGGATGCTGCCCAAGATGCTGAAACCGCTGTTGTTGCAGCGCCAGTGCAAGATTACAAAGAAGTAAAATCTTCTGAAGTGCCACAAACCGTTCAAGATGCAGTAGCTAAAGATTACAACGGTGCTACAATTTCAAAGGCTTATGTGAATGCCAAAGGAGAATATAAAATCCAACTTGCAACTGCAGATAAAAAAGATGCAACCGTTTATGCAAATGCAAAAGGTGAGTGGATTAAAAACGATATGAAGAAGCAGTAAGCTGCAGGTATTTTTAGATTCAATACTTCTGAAAAAGGCGTCCATTTTTGGGCGCCTTTTTTTATGATAAATTTAAAGTTTGCCCAGCCATATACTTACTATTTTTACGTTCTCAGAAAACGTAATGGCGCAGCGAATACATATTGTTGAAGACGATATAGCTTTTGGAAAAATGCTCACTTCTTTTTTGGAACGAAAAGGCTTTCAGGTTACGGTTTCACTGAATGGTGAAAATGCGAGAAAAATAATTTCTGAAAATAATTTCGATCTACTGATTACAGATTTACAACTTCCGGACGATTCCGGCCTGGAGTTGCTAGAATTTTCACAGAAAACTTCCGCTAATACAAAAGTGATTTTAATGACGGGTTATGCCGAAGTGGATTCTGCGGTAAAAGCCATAAAGAAAGGCGCGCTGGATTATATTTCAAAACCTTTTCGCCCCGAGGAATTATTGATGATTATTGAAGAGGAAACTTCGAAATCGAAATTGAAATCGAAAAATGACGAAACACTATCCACGGAAAATGATTTTAAACCAAAATTAAAATCTGAATCGAAACCTAATTTTGTTGTCGGAATTAGTGAATCTTCAAAAAAATTCAACGAGTATTTGAAGCTTGTAGGCCCAACAGATATGTGTGTTTTGGTTCAAGGTGAAAGCGGAACCGGAAAAGAAGTTGCGGCAAAGGCAATCCACGATTACAGTGCTCGAAAAGACAAAAATTTTGTAGCTGTGGACTGTGGCGCAATTCCGAAAGAGATTGCTGCAAGTGAATTTTTTGGTCACGTAAAAGGTAGTTTTACGGGCGCGGTAAATGACAAAAAAGGGCATTTTGAAGCAGCTGATGGCGGGACGCTTTTTTTGGATGAAGTGGGAAATCTTTCCTATGAAAATCAAATTCAATTATTACGCGCTTTGCAGGAACGGCGCATAAAACCCGTGGGCAGCAATACTGAAATTGAGGTAGATGTTCGCATTCTTTCTGCCACAAACGAAGACTTGCTTAAAGCCGTTTCCGAAGGTAAATTTCGAGAGGATTTATACCATCGCTTGAATGAGTTTTCAATTCACATTCCATCCCTCCACGAACGAAAGGAAGATTTATTTTTATTTATTGAATACTTTTTATCTGAAGCGAATGCGTCCTTGGGAAAAGAAGTGATGGGGCTTTCAATAGAAGTGGAGGAGGCGTTTAAAAACTACGCTTGGCCGGGCAATCTTCGCGAGCTTAAAAATGTGATTAAACGTTCCGTTTTATTGACAAATTCAGATTTTATTCCGTTGGAAGTTATTCCGCGGGAAGTTCTGTTTGCTGAAAAAACCAAAAATGAAATGCAGGATTTTTCAAAGGAAAGCAATGAAAAACAACTTATTCTAAACGCTTTAAAGGAAGCCGATTTTAACAAAACAAAGGCTGCAAAACTGCTGAATATTACGCGCAAAACGCTTTACAACAAACTTGGACATTATAAAATAGAGCTCTAGATCTATCTATTTTCCAGCGCTTTTTGCAAATCGCGGATGTTTAAAACAAGTTTTTCATAATACATTTTTATTTCTTCAATTTCTATTTTTTCCTTTTCGTAATGTTCCAATTTTTCAAGTATGGAAATTACTTCTATTGCTTTTATCTGGCGAAACATCGTAAGCATTCTATGGGCTATTTCCGAAATTGTTTTCGTGTCCTTTTCAACCATCAAAATGCTTATTTGCTGCAGATCTTTTTCGGTTTGAATGTTAAAAATTTCGAGCACTTCTTCCAAAGCTTCGGGTGTGTTCAAAAAGGATTTTAAAAGTGAAAGATCGAATTTCCCGGAAATGGAGGAATTTTTTTTAGGGGTATTGCCCAAATCTCTTTCTGCGTAAAATTTTCGTTTCCCTGGAAATATTTTCTCCAAAACAATAATCAGCTCTTGTTTTGAAAATGGTTTCGGAAGCATTTCTGAAAAACCTTTGTCAAAATAAAAATCATGATTGTGCTCCCTACTTCCAGTCATTGCGATTACGGGCTGTTTTTTATAGGATTTTATTGCACCGTTTTTTAAATTTTTCAATACCGAAAATCCATCCGTTTTTGGCATTTGAATGTCGGTTAGAATGAAATCATAATCCAAGCCAAATTGTCCTGTTGAGCTTGTCGATGTGTTGAAATCTTCATAACTTTGAAAAGCTTTAGAGGCAATATCCATCTGCTCAAAAATTTCCTGCAAAAGCGCCCGCATTGCTTCGTCATCGTCAATAATTACAGCTTTTAATCCTTTAACAGAAAGAGTTTTTTGTGGAGTAGTTTTAGCCAAAACCCGATCGGAATTTTTCAGCGGAAGTGTTAAAATAAACTTACTTCCTTTCCCCAAAACACTTTCCACTTTTAAAGTTCCGCCCAAAAGCTCGGTTAGTTTTTTTGAGATTGCCAGCCCCAAACCACTTCCACCAAATTTGTGTGCAATTTCGGTTTCGGCTTGTGTAAATTCGTTGAAGATAAGTTGTTGTTTTTCTTCGGAAATTCCTATTCCCGTGTCAATTACCGTAATTTTAACAGATGTACTATTATCCAATTTTTCAACTTCTTCAACTTTAATTTCAACACTTCCTGTTTCAGTAAATTTGAAGGCATTGCCCACCAAATTATTTATAATCTGCCGAATCCGCAGCGGATCACTTTTAAAGATTTTAGATTTTAATTCTTCGGAAATTGAAATTTTTAATGCAACCGATTTTTCGGGATATAGCTGTTTCACTGCATTTCCGGCGTCAATTATTATATTTTCCAATGAAAATGGAACGCTTTCAATAGGCAGTTTTCCTGCTTCCAATTTTGAAAAATCCAAAAGATCGTCAACCAAATGAGAAATGAAATGCGAGCTGGAAGTAATTTGTGCCAAATAATATTTCTGCTTTTCGGATAGGGAAGTATTTTCGAATAATTCGGAATAACCGCTGATGGTGTTTAACGGCGTTTTTAAATCGTGGCTCACGGTAGAAATGAGTTGCTCGCGACTTTTCAGCAATGATTCTGCGTAATATTTTGATTCCTCCAAATTCTTTTTATAACGTTCTGCCCTAAAAAAATCTGATAAAATGAAATAGGAAAATAGCAGCACCACGATGCCTCCCAAAATCCCTGCAAATTTCAAAATCTGTTTGGTTCGTTCAATTGATTCTGAACGTTGCTGCCTTTCCAGATTATTATTCTTCGCAATTTCACGATCAAAACTGGCAATTATTTCGCGCAGGCGGTCGGAAATATTAAGGTCGTTTCGAATGAGTTCATTTTCTTTTTGAATCAGCGATTCGCGAATTCGCGAATTTTCCTTTTTGGCTTCAGCAACAATATAACGCGAAGCAGTAAGCATAGAGTCGACCGTTTTTGACTTGACGGTAGAAGTATCGCGGGTTACATCCCTGTTGAGATAATCAGCATAATTTTGCCAAACCTTGAGTTCTTTATTGCTGAGCTTTGATGGATTTCTTATTAATGATTCCACAGAATTTAAACCTACTGAAGCTTCAAGTTTCCGTACTTCGCGCATTATATCGTCCAGCGAAGTATCTTTTTGGTTGGTGAGTCGCAGGATTCGCAGTTGCTCAATATTTCGGTTTTTTTCCTTTAGCAGCGCATTCACGCTGTCCAATTGTTTTATTTGAAATTCGTTCGTGGTAAGCGATTTTATTTCCTCAATTTTTCTGAAAAGCGAATCGGTTTTTACCATATAATTTTCAAAATCGTCATCGTTTTCTGTTAAAAGTGCGAGCCTTGAAAAACCGTCGGTTTCGTAAACAAGATTTATAAGTGTGCCCGTTTCAATGAATTTTTTTTCGCCCGGAGTTTCTGTTGATTCAGCAGTAAAATTTTTAAATTCCGAATATAAAAATACACCGACCAGCACCGATAAAGCACCCAAAACGAGATAACTAAGAATGATTTTAAAAGTGAATTTGTTTTTAGAAGTAGCCATCGGTCAAATGTAAAGACTAATAAAAAGTGGAAGTATTAAGGATATGATAAATATTTTGAGGATTAAATAAAAGGAATTGTATATTTGCCGAACATCTCAAAGGGGTGCTTTTTCAGTTAACAGTTTTCAGTTAACAGTTTTCAGAACAAAAATTCTTTAAACTTTTCGCTTTTAACTTTTAACTTTTTAAAGGCTGAGATTATACCCAAAGAACCTGGGCGGGTAATGCTGCCAAGGGATACAAATAGGAACCCCCTGTAAATAATGCACGACGCATTGTTTTCAGGGTTTTTTTATGTAACCATTTAACAACCAAGAATAACGCCCCTTTTATTCGTATAAATTATTTTTTACGAATGAAAAAGTTATTGATTTCCGTAGTTTTTACTTCCTTATTTATTACAGTTTCAGCGCAGGAAACGCAACAGGAAAAAACGCAAGATTCCACAAAAATTGAAACCCTCGATGAAGTTTTGGTGCAGGCAGTTCGCGTGGATGCAGATTCCCCAATTACCCATTCAAATCTGGACAAAGAGGAGCTCGAAAAGCGAAACCTCGGGCAGGATATTCCGTATATGCTGAATTATCTTCCGTCGGTCGTAACTACGAGCGATGCTGGCGCTGGCGTGGGCTATACGTACATTCGGGTTCGTGGTAGCGATGCTTCGCGTGTGAACGTAACATTGAATGGAATTCCATACAACGATTCCGAAAGCCAGGGCACGTTTTGGGTAAATTTGCCTGATTTTACTTCTTCCGTTCAAAGTTTGCAATTACAACGTGGTGTGGGAACTTCAACCAACGGTTCGGGTGCTTTTGGCGCAAGTTTGAATTTGTTGAGCGACGCCGTTTCAAACGAAGCCTATGGCGAAATTGCAAATTCCTTCGGAAGTTATAATACGCACAAACACAATGTGAAATTCAGCACTGGCTTGCTTTCCGATCATTTTGAGGTAGCGGGAAGATTGTCCACAATCCAATCTGATGGGTATATTGACAGAGCTAGTTCCGACTTGAAATCCTATTTTTTGCAGGGCGCATTTGTTGATAGAAATACGCTCATAAAAGCCTTGGTTTTTGGCGGAAGGGAAGAAACTTACCAATCTTGGAACGGCTTGGAAGATCCCGAAAAACTTGAAAATGACAGGACGTACAATACGGTTGGAATGTACACCGATGAAGATGGAAATATCCAGTTTTACGATAATGAAGTTGATAATTATGCGCAGGACCATTATCAGTTGCTTTGGAACCAGCGCTTCAACAACAATTGGAGTACGAATGTTTCCTTAAATTACACAAAAGGGGAAGGTTATTTTGAGCAATATAAAGAAGATGAGGATTTTGAAACTTATGGTTTTGAGCCGATTGAAATTGGAGGCGACACAATTAATACCACCGATTTAATCCGTCGTCGTTGGCTCGATAATGATTTTTATGCGGCAAACGTAAACATTAATTATAAAAACAATAGCATAGATTTTACGGGCGGAGCTTTTTACAGTTACTACACCGGCGACCATTTTGGCGAAGTAATTTGGGCCCGCTACGCAAGTGATTCAGAAATTAGGGATCGGTATTATGATGGAAATGGCGAGAAAAGTGAATTTACCGTTTTTTCAAAAGCAACGTTTAGATTTAATGAACAATGGAGCTTTTTTGGCGATTTGCAGGGCAGGTTTGTGAATTATAATATTTCGGGAATTACTTCAGATTTGGTGTCGTTGAATGTTGATGAAAACTATTCGTTTTTCAATCCCAAAGCTGGAATTACATATAAATTAAATCTTTCAAACCAAATTTATTTCTCCTACGGAAAAGCCCATCGCGAACCTTCGCGAAACGATTTTGAACAGGATATTACTACTGCGGAAAAATTGGACGATTTTGAACTCGGTTGGCGCTTCGCTTCTGAAAAAACCAAGGTAAATACGAATCTTTATTTTATGAATTACAAAGATCAATTGGTGCTTTCCGGTGAACTGAATGATGTGGGTGCGCCATTAAGAACGAGTAGCGGAAAAAGCTACAGATTAGGACTGGAGGTAGATGCCGAAATACAACTTTTGAAAAACTTGAGAACAATTCCAAATATTGCTTTGAGCACGAATAAAAATGTAGATTTTGTTAGCTCACGTGATGGTGAATTGGTAAATCTGGGCAATACAAATATTTCTTTTTCGCCATCTGTTGTCGCCGGAAATATGTTGGAATATTCACCGATTAAAAAGTTGCAATTTGCTCTACTTTCAAAATTTGTGGGTGAGCAATATATGGGTAACATTGATAGCGAAGCCTCAAAACTGGACAGCTATTTCATCAACGATTTGAATATTGTTTACACTCTGGACAATCTTCCATGGATAAAGGAAGTGGTTTTTTCGGTGTTGATGAATAATATTTTTAATGTTGAATATATTTCTAACGGGTACTTTTATACCTACGATGACGATTTCAGCAATCCGGGAACAACAACTACTGTTGAAGGTGCGGGTTATTATCCGCAGGCAACCATTAATTTTTTAGTGGGCGCTACTGTGAAATTTTAAGTGGTTTTCGGAAAAAGGAGAATTAATTACTTATTACTATTACATTGCCATTTCGCTCCGCACGATAGGTTTGCATAGGGTATTTTGTGTCGGGTTCTGTGGTGTGCCTTCCAAAATTGACGATATTATACTCGTTGTCGTCATTTGGGCAGGGGCAGCTAGCTATGGGGCCTTCCACTTCCATTCGTGAACAGTCATTGGGCACGTGGTTTGGGTCGGTAAGATCGAACGCAAAATATTGTGTTTCGCTAATGCAATACACCACAATTCCCTTAATGCCCTGTGAAGTAATCACGGAGCTTCCGGGAAATTTTAATTGATTGTATTCCGGTAAATTTAAGTTTAGGTTTAGGCTCACAACCGGATCTGTTAAAAAAGGATTTCGCTCTTTGTTGTCATCATTTTTGGAACAAGAGACAATCAGTAAAAGAAAAATTATGGAAAGGAATTTATTTTTCATAAAAAAGGGTGAAATTTTATTGCCGAAATTACAACAATAAATAGAACAAGTAAATTTTTAGTATATTTGTTAAGCACAATCCCGTCATCGTATGGGATTTTTCTATTCCCGCGCAGGCGGGAATCTTATTATATAGATTTTAAGAATTAAATAAGGGTTTGTAAAAACACAAACGATGAAGTTATGAGTAAAGTATCTTATTACACTGCCGAGGGTTTAAAAAAATTACGGGATGAAGTAGATCATCTTCGCGATGTAGAACGCCCAAAAGCCTCTAATGCAATTGCCGAAGCACGCGATAAAGGCGATTTAAGCGAAAACGCCGAATATGACGCAGCCAAGGAAGCACAGGGAATGCTGGAAATGCGTATAGCAAAATTGGAGGAAGTGCTGGCAAACGCTCGTTTAATTGATGAATCGCAACTTGATTTAAATAAAGTTTTGGTTCATTCCACCGTAAAAATAAAAAATCAGAATAACGGAATGGAAATGACCTATAAATTGGTAGCGCAAAGCGAAGCCGATCTTAAAACTGGAAAAATTTCGGTAGATTCACCAATAGGCCACGGTTTATTAGGCAAAGAAGTAGGTGAAGTTGCAGAGATAAAAGTGCCAAATGGTGTACTTAAATTCGAGATACTGGAAATTTCAAGAGATTAGTTATGGCATCCATTTTCACACAAATTATAGAAGGTGAAATTCCTTGTTACAAAATTGCCGAAGACGATAATTTTATCGCTTTTTTGGATATTAATCCAAATGCGAAAGGGCATACACTCTGCGTTCCCAAAGAGGAAATCGATAAGATTTTTGATATGGGAGAGCATATGTATTTACAATTAATGCAATTTTCCCGAAAAGTTGCACGAGCTTTGGGAAAAACCGTTCCGTGCAAACGGGTTGGAATGGCAGTGGTAGGTTTGGAAGTGCCGCACGTGCACGTACACTTAATACCATTGAACGACATGGACGATATGCGCTTTACAAAAAAAGTAAAAATGACCTCTGAGGAATTTGAATTTCTAGCGGAAGCTATATCCGAAAAGCTTAAACCGTAGGAATCAACAAATATACTATTGCGGAAACCAAGACGATTGCCGTAATCACCAAAATATAAAATAGCGGTTTCACCTTTAAAAATTGTTTATTGGTTTCCGCTATTTTTTTGTTGTAATCAAAAACCCGTTCTATATCCTCAGTCCAGTTTACGGGATAAATATTGTTTTTGCAGGTATGGCAATACAATTCCTCGTCAATCTGTGTGGATGGTTTTTTAAAGAGAGGAGTTTCTTTTTCTTCTTGGGTGAAGGTAAATTCCAGCCCATCCGTTCCAAAACAGGTGGGGCAGTTATTTTTTAAGCGCGCGGTGTGGAGCGTGTGTGTTTTAGTACTCATATTAATGTATAGTCTTTAATGCAATTTCCATCGTGGTACCTTGGGCGGGCGCACTTTTTGAAACCCGTATTTTACCATTATGATATTCTTCAATAATTCTTTTCGCTAATGAAAGCCCCAATCCCCAGCCGCGTTTTTTTGTTGTATGGCCAGGGTTGAATATTTTTCTGAATTCACTTTTTGTTAATCCTTTTCCGGTGTCTGTTACGTGCACCAAAGCATATTTCGAATTTTTCTCAATGGAAATGGTTATTCTGCCCTTTCCCTTCATGGCGTCAATTCCGTTCTTTACAAGGTTTTCAATAGTCCAGCTGAAAAGCTGCGGATTCATTTCAACATAAATTGGATTTTCGGGAATTTCCAACTGAAAATCTATAAGCTTTGAAGTACGTTTTTGAAGATAGTAAAAGGTTGCTTTTGTTTCCGAAACCAAATCCACTCTTTCCAATTTTGGGATGGAACCAATTTTTGAAAAGCGGTCAGTAATAGTTTCCAAGCGCGAAATGTCTTTCTCCATTTCAACAATATATTCGGGATTTACATTTTCGGTTTTCAAAATTTCTGTCCAGCCCACCAAGGAAGAAAGCGGCGTGCCAATTTGGTGTGCGGTCTCTTTCGCCATACCGGCCCAAAGCCTGTTTTGCTCAGCAGATTTTGAGGTTTTATAGAAAAGATAAATAGCCAGAATGAAAAGGAAAATGATTAAAATAAGCGCAACGGGATAATATTTTAATTTATTTATTAATGGAGAATTGCCAAAATAAATGATGGAAAGAACCTGCTCGTTGTAAGTTACTTCCAGAGGTTTATATTCTGAAATAAATTGTTCGATTTTCTTTTTTCTAGCTTTTTCGTTTTCCAGAACCTCTTCATCAATATTCCTTCCTGTATAGCTGTCCTCCTTCAAAGTGTATAAAATCATGGGAGTAGAACTATTGCTTTGGATGATGGCAAGTGCTGTTTCACTAACCGAGTTACCTTCTCCAGAAAGACTTTGCGCCAATTCCTCCTGAGCAACTGCCCATATTTCCATTTTAGCGCGTTCGTTTGCCTTTAATTGTGTGAAAAAGGCATAGGTATTCCATAAAATAAGAGTGATAACAAAAAGTGAAGCCAATATAAAACCCCAACGGGAGAATGTTTTCTTGCGAAGCATACCAATATTTTTCCAGTTTAAATATAAAGCAAATATGTTAATATTATTGTACAACCAAGTTTTTACAAGCTATTATCTTTGGGTACATTTGCAAGCTATGATTTCTATTGAACCGCACGAATTATCTACCGGAAAATTGCACGGCTACCTTTTGGGCGCAGTTTCACCGCGGCCTATATGTTTTGCAAGCACCGTGGACAAACAAGGAAACGTAAACCTTTCGCCCTTTAGCTTTTTTAATGTTTTTAGTGCGAACCCTCCTGTTTTGGTATTTTCACCGGCAAGACGCGGGCGCGACAACACCACAAAACATACCTATGAAAATGTTTTGGAAATGCCCGAAGTGGTCATAAATATTGTGAGCTTTGAAATGGTGCAGCAAATGTCCCTTTCCTCCACCGAATATGCCAAAGGTGTAAATGAATTTACAAAAGCCGGTTTTACTGAAATGGCTTCAGATATAGTAAAACCGCCACGAGTTGCCGAGGCTCCCGTACAATTGGAGTGCAAGGTTAATGAAATTATTTCCCTTGGGAGGGAAGGCGGCGCAGGAAATTTGGTAATTTGTGAAGTGGTAAAACTTCATATAAAAGAAAAAATTTTAGCCGAAGACGGAAGTATAGATCCTTTTAAGATTGACACGGTTTCCCGTCTTGGCGGCAACTGGTACAGCCGTGCAAGAGAAGGTCTTTTTGAGGTGCCAAAACCGTTGACAACCTTGGGAATGGGAGTGGACAGCCTTCCGGAAGAAATCAGGAAAAGTACAGTTTTAACTGGGAATGATTTGGGCATGTTGGGCAATGTTGAAAATTTCCCAAATTCAGAAGAAATTAATACCTTTATAAATGCTTCGGAAGAATTAAAATGGTTACGGAATGAAGGCAATTCTTTAGAAATACATAAAAAAGCACAAGATTTTCTTTGTGAAGGAAAGATAGAGGAAGCCTGGAAAATACTTTTAAGTAGAAAATAGAATAATAAATATTTAAACAAAAAATGGAACTACAAGGAAAAATAAAAATGATTGATGAAACCAAAACCTACGGCAACAATGGGTTTAGGAAACGGGAGATGGTAATTACTACCGAAGAGCAGTATCCACAGCATATCATGATTGAATTTGTACAGGACAAAACAGATTTGCTGAACAGTTATAAAGTTGGCCAGGATGTAAAAGTGAGTATCAACGTTCGCGGCCGCGAATGGGTGAATCCACAGGGCGAGACAAAGTATTTCAACAGCATCCAAGGTTGGCGTATTGAAAGTGTTTCACAAAACGCTGGCAGTGGCGATATTCCACCGGTGCCACCTGTAGATGCATTTGAACCTGCTAACGATTTTAATGAAGACGAACACGACGATCTTCCCTTTTAAACGAGGGCGGTAATTGTTCCCATAATTAAGAATGGCCTCGAAGAAATCAAATTTTCTTCGAGGTTTTTTTATGCAAAAATTTTTAGCAAATTTGAATGATGCATTATTTAACCGATAAACTTTGGTTTCCAAATCCTGAAGAAGCAACTCCCGATGGTTTGCTGGCAATTGGCGGCGATCTTTCGGTGGAGCGTTTGCTACTGGCGTATAATTCTGGAATTTTTCCTTGGTTTGAAGAAGATCAGCCCGTTTTGTGGTGGAGTCCAGATCCACGGATGGTTTTGTTTCCCGAAAAATTCAAAGTTTCCAAAAGTCTTCGGAAGACTTTAAACAGTGAAAAATTCAAAATCACCTTCAACCAAAATTTTGAAGAAGTCATAAAAAAATGCGCCACAGTTCCGCGGAAAGGAGAAGCGGGAACGTGGATTACCAATGATATGCAGCAAGCTTATATTGCTTTGCACAAAGCTGGGCATGCTATTTCAATTGAGGTTTGGGAAGATGAAAAACTTGTTGGCGGACTTTACGGAATTGATCTTTCGCAGAAAAAAGTGTTTTGCGGCGAGAGTATGTTCAGTTTGGTGAGCGATGCTTCCAAAGTGGCTTTTTACCATCTTTCGGAATATGCAAAAATGAAAAATTATAAGTTTATCGATTGCCAGATTTACAATGCGCATTTGGAAAGTTTGGGCGCGGAGGAGCTTGAGAGAGCTGATTTTTTGAGGATTTTAAAAATTTAAGTTTTATACTTATAACTCTTTATCGTAAAAATTTATCAAAACAATATAAAACTCTATCTTCGTTTTTACAATTCATTTTTTATTATGAAAAATAACTACACAAAATACCTTTTGGTATTGTTGATGGCATTACAGACCGTTTTTGTCACTTCTCAGGAAAAACCTAACCTTCCGCACAATTTAACTGAAACGGAGAAAAGTCTTATTTCAGATTTTCAGTTCACAAGCCCACGGTTCTCACCACCACCTTCAGGCCCTGTTCGTGCCGCAGCAGAGTGGGAAGAGGTAGAATATTTGTTGGTTACCTGGAATCCTTCGTACCCAAATATTCTTCGGCAAATTGTGCAGGCTGGCGTGCAGGAATGTAAAGTGATAATCACCACCCAAAATCAAGCTTCGGTTTCTAATTATTTAACCACAAACGGCGTTGATTTAACCAATGTTATATTTCTAAATGTACCTTGGAACAGTATCTGGATTCGCGATTATGCAGGTAATACCATTTACTCAAACGATGTGGGTGAACTAGCATTGACCGATTGGATTTACAACCGTCCGCGGCCAAGTGATGATGTAATGCCCACAGCACATGCGGCCCAAGTAGGTATTCCAATATACATCACCAATTCTGGCACCAATGATTTGGTTAATACCGGTGGAAATTATATGAGTGACGGGATGGGAAATGCCTTTGCCTCAGAATTAATTTTAGAAGAAAATTCCGCTGGAAATCCTTATGGCGTGAGCGTGAAAACGGAAGCGCAAATTGATGGGATTATGCAGGAATATATGGGTATCAACCGCTTTGTAAAGATGGAAACTTTGCCTTATGACCAAATTCACCATATTGATATGCATATGAAACTCCTGGATGAGGAAACCATACTTGTAAGCAAATATCCACCCGGAGTAGCTGATGGCCCACAGATTGAAGAAAATATAGAATATGTACTGGACAATTTTCAATCACCATTTGGAACCCCTTATGAAATTGAATGGATAGATGCACCGCCGAGTCCCGGTGGTAACTACCCGAATACGGGCGGACCCTACAATACATACAGTAATGCAGTTTTTGTAAATAAAACCATCATGGTGCCTACATATCGTCCAGAGGTTGATGCCCCTGCATTGGCGCAATATCAGGAAATGTTGCCAGGATATAATGTGGTGGGGATTGATGTAGATAATCCAGGAGAGAATTTGATAAATTCCTTAGGAGCTATTCACTGTATTACACATACCATTGGCGTGGCCGAACCCCTTTGGATAGTTCATCAACCTATTGATGAAGCAAACGCGGGTAGTACGGTAACCATAGATGCATTTATAAAACATGTTTCATTCGTGGAAGAGGCCAAAGTGTTTTGGAGGGAAGAGGGTACAACTACCTATAATGAAATGGATATGGCTCCTTCCAATTCTGACTATTGGACAGCCAATTTAACCATTCCGAATTCACCGGTTAATATTGAATATTACATTTGGGCAAAGGCATTTTCTGGAAAGGAAATGAATCGTCCCATTGTAGCGCCAGAAGGGTATTGGACGATACAAGTAGAACAGCTTTCTGCTGATGAATGGGCTCAGAATCATATCTCGGCAGCATATCCCAACCCAACTACAGGGAATGTTTCTTTTAATATGAATGCATTACAGGGCCCAGTTACTGTGAAAATACACAATTTGATGGGTCAAAAATTATATGAAGCAAAAGTTGAAAACGGCAATGGAAAAATAACCTTGAACCTTAACCAAAATTGGCAGGGAACGTTAATGGTTACTTTTGAAGGTGACTTCGGAAAGGTTCATAAAAAGGTTATTAAGCTGTAAATCATTTAGTTTTAAAATTATTTTTTCCAAAAAACCACAATTTATTGTGGTTTTTTTTGTTTTTTTACAAAGTTAACCTACTCAATCAACTGTAACCTACATTACTGCAGTTGCTTGTTTATAAAAAAAGCCCCAAATGAAATTCAAGTCTAACCTACTTGTGTTCCTGCTATTTGCAGGAATCAGCACCGTTTCCTTTTCACAATCCAGCACAAAAACCGACGTCAATAAAGATATTGATGTAGTACGTGTTTATGAACAAGTTGTGGAGGAAGGCTATGGCACAGCCTTTATTTATAAAGAATTGGCCAATGCCTATTATTTCAAAAGTGAATACCACAAAGCGCAATTGTGGTTTGAAAAGCTTTTTGAAACTGAAAAAACCAACGATCCCGATGTTTTACAGCGCTATAAACAAACACTTAAAGCTGTGAAATTATCTGAAAATTCAAAGGCGGTCGTAAAAATTTAGGAGAAAGCATGTAGAGGTTTTAATGAAGGCGGCGAGTAATTTTGTTAAATTATTCTGTCGTGGCAATATATTGAAAAGTTTTCAGTTTTTGGGATAACAAACCTTGCGAGCAACTGCATTCCCCTTAGTGACAGTTCTTGAAAATAACCCAATATTCCCAATGATTACAAAGCCTAAGCTGTTTGCCATAATTTTATTCGCCAGCATTTCTACTCTTTCTTTTTCACAATCAATATCACACAAGACTGATGTTAATAAGGACATTGATGTAGTTCGGGTGTATGAGCAGGTTGTGGAGGAAGGTTATGGAACACCCTTTATCTATAAAAAATTGGCCACAGCCTATTATTTCAAAAGCGAATATGATAAAGCGATTTCTTGGTTCCAAAAATTATTTTCCGAAGAGAAAAATACCGATCCGGAACTTACCCTTCAATACAATCAAGCTTTAAAAGCAGTTGCCGCGGCTAATTCAGTAAATTCAAATAAGAATATTTTTTAATCACACCTCGTGATAGCGGAAGCAATCTTCTATGTGGTCGTTCACCATTCCGGTGGCTTGCATATGTGCGTAAACCACTGTACTACCTACAAATTTGAACTCCCGTTTTTTTAGATCTTTACTCAAAGCATCACTTTCGGCACTTGTGGCAGGTGCGTCTTTATGTGTCTTCCAAACATTTTTAATGGGTTTTTCATTTACAAAACCCCAAATATAATTGCTAAAACTTCCAAATTCCTTTTGGATTTCCATAAATGCCTGCGCATTTGTTACTGCGGAATTCACTTTTAACTTATTCCGGATAATCCCTTCATCTTGAAGCAACGCATCAATTTTTGACTGGTCGTATTTCGCTATTTTTTTATAGTCGAAATTATCAAAAGCTTTTCTGAAATTTTCTCGTTTACGAAGTATTGTAATCCAACTCAATCCTGCTTGAAAGGTTTCCAAAAGTAGAAATTCAAACATCGTTTTATCATCTTTTACCGGTACGCCCCATTCCTCGTCATGGTACTTTACATAGAGTGGATCGGTCCCGCACCACCCACAACGTATTTTTTCTAATGCCATATTTTTTAAATTTTTCTGAACACTTAACACTGAATACTGAACACTTTTTAACGTTGACCTGGAAAGTTAAACGTAATGGTGCCCAATTGTTTGGCTTTGGCGGCATCTGTATTGAAAAGGGCTTGTTCGGAATATTCCAATGCAGCATCAATCAAGCATTCGTTTGAAGTGGTGGAAGCGGTTTTATTGTAGGAGTTTTTAATGACTCTCCCCCGATTATCAACTTCCACATTTATAACAACTTTTCCGGAGCCATAACACGTATAAACAGGATTAGGCAAATCAATATCTTTTCGGTTTACTAACTGATAGCTTATTGTGGTATTTCTGTTACCTCCCTTTACCACTGCTTCGGCATCCTTGCCGCTGTCACTGTTTGATAATTTTTTCTTTTTTTCTTTCTCGGTTTTTGGAGTAATTGAAGTTCCAATACCGCTATCACTTTTGGAATTCTCCAAGGCATCATTCATTTCCTGAAGTTTGCCCTCGGTGTTTTCGGTTATTTCTTTGTCTTCATCTTCCACTGAGGAAATAAACTTTTCGGCTTCGTTGTAGGCGCGATTGGTTTCAATCTTTACTTTCTCGGGCGTGAGTTCGGCAATGGCGAGCTCTTCCGGCAGCAATTCTTCGGGCGCCATAACTACATCATAAGTTTCTTCGGTGTTTTCTTCCTGCTCTTTTGAAAGTTTAATACTGTATAGAAATAGCACTAAACTGCCCGTAAGCAGCGAAGTTATGAGAAAAGCTCTGTATGAATAATTAAAATTCATTAACGCAAGTACCGAAATTTTGTGCAAAATTCCACAAAACTGTTGAAAATTAAGATGGTATTAAAGATATTTTAACGTGGAAGGGATGCTTCAAAAGCTTCAATGTCAATAGCATTTTCAACGGAAAAATCGCCTATTTTGGTTCTTCGCAAAGCGGAAAGATGTGCGCCGCTGTTTAAAGCTTTTCCAAAATCGTTCGCCAAGGAACGAATATAAGTTCCCTTGCTGCACACAACTCTAAAATCTACTATCGGCAATTCAGTATTTGTGATTTCAAATTCTGAAATGGTCACGGTTCTAAAAGGAATATCTACTTCTTCGCCACTTCGGGCAAATTCATACAAGCGTTTTCCATCTTTCTTTAAAGCGGAAAACACAGGCGGTTGTTGCTGTATTTGGCCCAAAAACTGTTTTGTGGTGTCCTTTATTTTTTCCGAAGTAATTTCGGAAATATCAAAGGTTTGGTCAATCTCTGTTTCCAAATCATAACTCGGCGTAGTTGCGCCAAGTGTAAAAGTTCCCGTATATTCTTTTATTTGCGCTTGAAAAGTGTCAATTTTTTTAGTGAATTTCCCCGTGCAGATTATCAAAAGCCCTGTAGCCAAAGGATCGAGCGTTCCCGCATGGCCCACTTTTATTTTTTTTATTCCGAAGGATTTCCGAATTAACCAGCGTACTTTATTTACGGCCTGAAATGACGTCCATTCCAACGGTTTATCAATTAAAATTACTTGTCCTTCTTTGTAGTCTTCCGCAGTCATTAAATATAAAAACTTGCTACTATTGCAATAATACCAACTACTACACAATAGATTGAAAAATAACGGAGTTTGCTCTTTTTAACCAATGAAATCATCCAAGTACAAGCAATTAATCCGCAAATAAATGCGGCGACGAACCCAGCGCCCATAATGCCGAAATGCGTGTTGTGGGTAGAAATTTCGCCACTCAAAAGATCTTTTGCTATTTTCCCAATAATCAAGGGAACGACCATTAAAAATGAAAATCTGGCTGCTCTGGTTTTGTCATTTCCCAAAAGAACCGAGGTAGAGATTGTTGCACCACTGCGGGAAATTCCGGGCAACATTGCGATCGCCTGTGCAATTCCAATGACTATTGAATCTCTCATTGTTACTGGTTTTCCGGTGTTTTTTGAACGGTCTGCCAGCCACAGTAAAACTGCGGTTACAATAAGCATAGCCCCAACAAAAGCAATGCTTCCTCCAAAAAACGATTCCAATTCCTCTTCAAAAAGCAAACCGATAATTACTGCTGGCAGCATTGAGAGAATAATTTTGAACGCAAATTGCGTTTCCTCATTCCATTTGAATTTTAAAATACCGCCAAAAATTTGAATAATATCTTTTCTAAAAACCACCAACGTACTTAGCGCCGTGGCAAAATGAAGTATTACGGTAAAAAGCAAACTTTCCTCGGGCACGGAAGTATCTCCCAAAATCGCTTTTCCTATTTCAAGGTGGCCGCTTGAAGAAACGGGTAAAAATTCTGTAAACCCTTGTATGATTCCAAGAATTATGGCGTCTAGATAATCCACTAATTTTCTTCTTTGCTGGCAGGTTTCAATAAGATAGCATATACTTCAATCGCAAAACCTAATAGCACCATTGCCGGAGCCAGACGGATTCTTCGCCAGTTATAAATTTCAGGGTTGAAAACATTTGGATCGTCGCTTCCGCCGCCGGTCATTAATATAAAACCGAGCGCAATAAAAGCAATGCCGATAAGCATAAATTTGTAGTTCCTTTTATCAAAAACAAATTGGGGCTCGTAATTTTCTTTTCGTTTTTTTTCTCCCATCATTTAAAGTTTCAGGTTCAAAGTTACAGTCATTCTAATAATATAAATCGTCGGTTCGAAGGTTTAAAAAACGTTGCGTAGCTATAAAGGTACTCACCCATGTTATCAATACACCCATTAAAAATATAAATGCAAAAAGTACTGCCAAAAGTACCGGATCACCTAATAGCTGTAGCTGCGGAAAGCTTTGGTTGAGGTAAAACAACACTATACCCATCCCGATCATTGCCACAATGGCCCCTATAATTCCCAATCTTACGCTCTTCCATACGAAAGGTTTCCGAATAAATTTTTTAGTGGCTCCCACCATTTGCATTGTCTTTATCGTAAATCTTTTTGCATAAATACTGAGGCGAATGCTACTGTTTATAAGCAAAACGGCAATAAAGGTAAAAATTCCGCTAATAACCAAAACCCAAAAACTGATTCTCTTTACATTTTCCGTAAGTTGTGCAATTAAAGGTTTGTCATAAATAACATCGTCAACAAAATCCTTGCTTTTTAGCTCGTTCGTAATTTCCTCCATTTTTTGTGGGGTCACGTAATCTGCTAAAATGTAAACATCGATGCTGTTTTGTAGCGGATTTTCGCCCAAATATTCTATGAAGTTTTCGCCTAAGGTTTCTTGGTGTTCCTTGGCGGCATCTTCTTTGGGAACGAAAGTAGCAGACTTAGTATATTCAGCCAAGGCCAAACTTTGTTTAAGTTGTGTAATTTCCACTTCTTTTGCGGTGTCTTTTAAGAACACGGTTATTGCTATCTGCTCTTTAAAATAATCGGCAACTTTTTTTGAGTTCAATACCAATAACCCCAACAGTCCCAACAGAAAAAGGACCAGTGAAATGCTGATAACTACAGAAAAATAGGAAGAAATCAACCTGCGTTTTTGATATTTTTCGAATGAAGAACTCATAGGGTTTGCCGAATTTTGCCGTAAAAATACAAGTAATTTTGCATCTTGTGTTAAACAACGCTGAAAGTTTCCATTTTGTTATAATAAGAGTAAATTTGGGGTGCCTTAAATTTCATCATTATCAAAGACAGCCTGCTTAAATCCCTAAAAATTTCCCGACCGGGACTTTGGTTTCCAACAATTTGGATTTATTTGGTCCCTTTTGGCCTTTCTACAAATTTTTGGGAAGAACCGCTTTTTTGGTTGGGTCTTTTTTTTGTCACTTTCCCCTTAAATTTTTTGGTCTATGGTTTAAACGATTTTACCGATGGAAAAGCAGATTCCCTAAATCCGCGAAAGGGAAATTACCTCTTTGGCGCCCGTTTCAGCAAAAAACAATTGGCAAAGGTGCCGCGGCACATCTTTTTTGTAATTACTCCGTTTTTGGCATTTTTTGCATACGTTGGCGGCGGTGAGCTTTTTATTTTGCTGCTATTCATGGTTGTCATTAATATTATTTACAATTACAAACCTTTCCGTCTAAAAGAACGTCCGCCCTTCGAAATATTAATTCAGGTTGGCTACGTTTTTACAGCACTTTTCAGTATTCTGTTGAATGATTTGGAAATGCTGCCCTGGCAAACATTGCTATACCTTTCCCTTTTTGCATTCCAAGCCCACATTGCTGGGGAAATTATGGACATTGAACCCGATAAATTGGCTAAAAAGAAAACTACCGCAGTTTTGATAGGCAGAAAAAAAGCAAAGTTTTTGATGCTTTTTCTGCTATTGTTTGAAGTTTATATTCTAAAATTTTGGTTTGATGATTGGGTGCTTTCGGGCTTTTTGGCAGCTTTCTCGCTTTGGCTTATTTTGGATATTTTCATTTTTTTCAAAGACAAACCGTACACATTAAAACAAATGAAACTCTTCGGAATTGCTATCAATATTTCTGCAATGCTATCGATGATTTGGATGCTTTACTCCGGAAATCTTTTGCATCCAAATTTTTAAATTATAGGGTTTTACTTCTTCCAATAAACCTTAAATTTGCGGCTCTTTCCACCATTGGAAATAATTTTCAAAAGAAAAATAAGAAGATGAGCAAATATCACTTCAACGATATAGAGGAAAAATGGCAAAAATATTGGGCGAAAAACCAAACCTTTAAGGCCGAAAATACCAGCGACAAACCAAAATATTATGTTTTGGATATGTTTCCCTACCCCTCCGGCGCGGGCCTGCACGTTGGGCACCCGCTAGGTTATATTGCCAGTGATATTTATGCGCGCTATAAACGCCATCAAGGATTTAATGTTTTGCATCCACAGGGTTACGATTCTTTTGGGCTTCCCGCAGAACAATATGCAATCCAAACTGGGCAACATCCCGCAAAAACTACTGAAGAAAACATAGCCCGTTACCGCGAGCAGCTCGATAAAATTGGTTTTTCATTTGATTGGAGCCGCGAAGTGCGCACTTCAAACCCAGAATATTACCGATGGACGCAGTGGATTTTTCTGCAGCTTTTTGATAGTTGGTATGATAAGGATTTGGACAAAGCCCGTTCAATCGAAGAGTTGCGCACCAGCTTTTCTTCCGAGGGAAACACAAAAATAAACGCAGTTTGTGATGAAGGAATTGAGCATTTTACTGCTTCAGATTGGCTTGATTTTTCTGAAACAAAAAAACAGGAAATCCTACTAAAATATAGACTGACCTATTTAGCCGAAACCGAAGTAAACTGGTGCCCGCAACTGGGAACTGTTTTGGCGAACGATGAAATAGTTAACGGCGTTTCCGAACGCGGCGGCTATCCCGTGGTCCGCAAAAAAATGAAACAATGGAGTATGCGAATCACCGCCTACGCCCAACGTTTGCTCGACGGATTGAATGAAATTGATTGGCCACAACCGTTGAAGGATTCACAAACCAATTGGATTGGACGCTCGAAAGGAGCAACGGTTGAGTTCAGAATTCAGAATTCAGAATTCAGAATTCCCGTATTTACAACCCGCCCCGACACAATCTTCGGCGTAAGTTTTATGGTTTTGGCCCCGGAGCACGAACTGGTTTCAAAAATTACAACTGCCGAACAAAAAGAAGCCGTTGAAAATTATATTGAAGCAACCGCAAAGCGCAGCGAGCGCGAGAGAATGGCAGATGTTAAAACCATAACAGGCGTTTTCACGGGCGCATATGCCGAACATCCTTTTACAAAAGAACCGCTTCCAATCTGGATTGGCGATTATGTTTTGGCGGGCTACGGAACGGGCGCTGTAATGAGTGTTCCCAGTGGCGACCAGCGTGATTATGAATTTGCGAAACACTTTAAGCTTCCAATTCCTAATGTGTTCAAGGATGCCGATATTTCTGAAGAAGCGTATTCCGATAAGGAAAATACAATACTCACCAACAGCGATTTTCTGAATGGAATGAATTATTCCCAAGCCATGGATAAGATTGTCGCTGCTTTGGAGGAAAAAGGAATTGGAAAAGGAAAGATAAATTACCGTTTGCGCGATGCAGTTTTCAGCAGGCAGCGCTATTGGGGCGAACCGTTCCCGATTTATTATAAAGATGGAATGCCGCTCGCAATTCCCACCGAGTGTCTGCCGTTGCGACTTCCTGAAGTTGAAAAATATTTACCCACAGAAGAAGGCGAACCGCCCTTGGGCCGAGCTGACAATTGGGCTTGGGACGAAAAACAGTTGTCGGTTGTCAGTTGTCAGTTGATTGATAATGAAACTGTTTTTCCTTTGGAATTGAACACCATGCCAGGTTGGGCGGGAAGCAGTTGGTACTTTTTCCGATATATGGAAAGTGAAAAACGCGACGAGGTTTTTGCCTCAAAAGAAGCATTGAACTATTGGAAAAACGTGGATCTGTACATTGGCGGAAGTGAACACGCCACCGGCCATTTATTGTACAGCCGTTTTTGGGTAAAATTTATGCACGACCGCGGATTTGTACCCGTTGAAGAGCCTTTTAAAAAGCTTATAAACCAAGGAATGATTTTGGGGGATAGTGCGTTTGTATATCGAATTACTTTTGCCTACGGAAATGTAAAAGAGGATAATTCTGAAAATATTGAGATATTAAAAAAAGTTCCCAATTATTTTATTTCGTATAATCTATTAAAAGATAATGGGCAAGCTCAAAATGGATTATTATCAGTTATTACTTTAAAGGATAATGTATTAAATATCTTACGAGAATACACAGAAGGTTTCTCAGAAGAATTTTTGAGCCAATTAGTGCCCTTTATTAATAGCTTGCACGTTGATGTTTCTTTGGTAAATAATCATAATGATTTGGATATTGAAAAATTTCGAAATTCAAGAGAAGAATATAAAGACGCAATTTTTATTTCAGAAAACGGAATAGAAATAAATAATAATAATGAAAAATACATTGTAGGTCGAGAAGTAGAAAAAATGTCCAAAAGCAAATACAACGTGGTAAATCCCGATGATATTTGCAATCAATACGGCGCCGATACCTTAAGAATGTATGAAATGTTCCTCGGGCCGCTAGAACAGGCAAAACCTTGGAATACAGCCGGAATTACGGGCGTGCACGGTTTCCTAAAAAAACTTTGGAAACTCTACCATTCCCCCTTTGAAGGGGGCAAGGGGGATGTTTCCCAATCGCAAGAGTCAAATGAATTTTATGTTTCTGAAGAAGCTGCTTCAAAAGACAGTTTGAAAACACTACATAAAACCATCAAAAAAACGCAGGAAGACATTGAGAATTTCAGTTTCAATACTTCGGTTTCGTCTTTTATGATTGCGGTTAATGAGCTTTCTTCACAAAAATGTAATTCGCGGGAAGTGTTGGAGCCGTTGGCAATTCTTATTTCGCCGTATGCGCCGCACATTGCTGAGGAACTTTGGGAAAAGTTGGGGCATTCAGAAAGTATTTCCACAGCGCCTTTCCCAAAATTTGAAGAGAAATATTTGGTGGAAAGTACAAAGGAATATCCCATTTCCTTTAACGGAAAAATGCGTTTTACTTTGGAACTTCCGCTTGATTTAACCAAAGATGAAATAGAATCTGCCGTAATGGCACACGAGAAGACAGCCCAGTATTTAGAGGGCCGGACACCGAAAAAGATAATCATCGTGCCCGGAAAAATCGTTAATATTGTCGTGTAAAAATTTGCACGCTATTTGCTATATTGTGACCGAAAAACCTTTGTGTCCTCTGTGCCGTTGTGGTGTTTGATAATTACCACAGAGGCGCAAAGAGCACAGAGAAAACAACAAACAATAAACATTATAAATTATGATTGGATACTATATAGTTGCAGGAATTATCTTTTTGGTGAGTTGGTACGTTAGCAACAAATTGAAAAGCAAGTTTAAGGAATACAGCAAAATTCACCTTCAAAATGGAATGAGCGGAAAGGAAATTGCCGAAAAAATGCTTGCCGATAACGGTATTACCGATGTGCAGGTTATTTCGGTAGCGGGCCAGTTGACAGACCATTATGATCCGACAAAGAAAACGGTAAACTTAAGCGAACCAGTTTATATGCAACGCAACGCTGCCGCTGCCGCTGTTGCTGCACACGAATGCGGTCACGCAGTGCAACATGCCACCGCTTACAGTTGGTTGAAATTGCGCTCTACCATTGTTCCGGCAGTGAGCGTTTCCAGCAAACTTTCCAATTTTGTGATAATGGCTGGAATTATTCTTTTCGCAACGGGTTCTGCCTTTGGAACATGGATTTTTGGAGTTGGAATCGTTCTTTTTGCCGTTACCACAGCTTTTGCTTTTATAACACTTCCGGTAGAGTTTGACGCCAGCAAGCGTGCATTGGTGTGGTTGGAAACCAACAATATGGTTACGCCACGCGAACACGAAGGGGCCAAAGATGCTTTAAAATGGGCAGCGAGAACGTATGTTGTTGCAGCGCTTGGATCCTTGGCAACGTTACTTTACTTCATATCCATTTTCTTGGGAAGAAGATAAATGCGATTTTCGATTGACGATTTTCGATTTTAGAATATAAAAAAACCCACGGAATTCGCGGGTTTTTTTATTTCTCAATTCTCAATACTAATATCTCAATACCAATTAATGAAGATTATCAGGATTATATCCCAAGTATTTCACTTCTTTTTCGTGAAAAATTATTCCGTGTTCTTCAAGTTCCTTTAGGATTGGTTCGTAAACCTCCTTTGCGATTGGAAGCTGAACGCCCGGCGTGGTTATTTCTTCATTTAAAATTTTCAAGGCGGCAATTGCTACGGGAAGTCCTACCGTTTTTGCCATTGCGGTATGGGTTTGGTCTTCGCCTATGAGCGTCATATGGCTGTCTATTTGATGTTTTTTCCCATTTAGTTCGTAACCAAATTTATGGTACATCACGATCATATCTTTATCGTGGGGTGCGAGTGTCCATTTGTCTTCCAAAATTCGTTGAAGGCCCATTGCGGGGGTTGCATCCTTTATTCCCAGCTTTTTTTCCTTGGTGAAAAGGTCAAGTTCATCGAGTTTTTCCCACATTAAATCGTCTTGTTCAATGCGCAGGGCGTGGCGTAATTTTAATTCAACCGAATCTGAAGGGGAATAGGGAAGAAAGAGATTTACAAATTCGCGGTAGCTCATATTTTCAGAATCTGGAATGGTGTAGCTGTCGTCGGTCATTCCCAGTTGCACAAACATATTCCATGCGCGGCTGAAACCAACGCGGCGAATTGTTCCGCGGTAGAGCGTGAGAATATTTTCCATGCCATAAATAGATTGGTATTTCAGTGAGTTTCTATTGGCATACACTTCAAATTTTCCGTAATCTTCAATATTGATAAATTCGGTTCTGCGGAATAATCTGTGATAGGGAATGTACTTGAATTTTCCTTCCTGAATAAATTCAGCAGCGCCGCCTTGCCCGGCCAAAACTACATTGCGCGGGTTCCAAGTAAATTTATAATTCCAAAGATTGTTGTCGCTTTCCGGAGCAATCAAGCCACCGCAAAACGATTCAAAAAGCAGCATTTTGCCACCTTTGGCGCGGATTCTGTCAATTACTTGCATGGCGCTCATGTGGTCAACGCCGGGATCGAGGCCTATTTCGTTCATAAATACCAGCCCTTTGGCTTCAGCCTTGTGGTTAAGCGCCTGTATTTCATTGCTTATGTAAGATGCCGTAACCATGTGTTTTCCAAATTCAATACAGTCCCTCGCCACTTCAATATGATAGCGGGCGGGAAGCATTGAAATTACCAAATCGCTATTTTCAACTGCTTCCTTTCGTTGTAAATCGTTAAACACATCAAGCATTATACCCCGTGCGTTTGGATGGTTTGAAGTGAACTTTTGCGCCGATTGAATGGAAATGTCCCCAATGGTAATAAAAAGGTCTTCCGCTTCGCTTTTGTCGAGCAAATAGCGAATTAAACTTGTGGCAGATCTTCCTGCGCCTATAATTAATATGTTTCTCATTGGGGGAGTTTTTTGTTAACTTTGAGGATAGATTTTGTAAAGGACGAAATTACTAATTCCAAAATTTAAAAATGACGGTTTTTGATAAAAATATAGTGGTAACGGCTTCATTCTTGACGGCATTTACAATTGCAATAGGAGCCTTTGGAGCGCACGGTTTAAAGAATTTGGTAGCTCTTTCCGCACTAAATACTTTTGAGACAGGGGTGCGCTACCAAATGTATCACTGCCTCGCGCTTTTGATTTTGGGATTGGCCCCATCCATTTCCGAAAAAATTAAAAAAACAGTTTTTTGGCTTTTTATTTTTGGAATACTTCTCTTTTCCGGCTCTATTTATTTGCTTGCCTTAAATGAAGTTTTACCTTTTGATTCGGCAAAAATTGGATTTGTCACTCCAATCGGAGGCTTAATGTTTATTATAGGGTGGTTTTGGTTTGCGATTAAAATGCTTACGTTAAAGAAGCAATAAATGTCTTTTATATTTTCTTCAATCTCTTTAAGATTTGCTACTTTTGTACTCTACAAAATTTAAAAAAGGTATGGTCGATAAAAACCAAGCTACGAAAACGATTTCGGTTGACAAATACGGAATCAAAAATGCAAAAGTTAAATATCAACTTTCTTCTGAAGAACTTCACAACGAAACATTGCAAAAAGGACAAGGGAAAGAAGCTGCAAGCGGCGCCTTGGCTATAAACACCGGAGAATTTACCGGAAGATCCCCGAAAGACAGGTTTATTGTAAAAGACGACGTGACGCGCGAAAAGGTGTGGTGGGGAAATATAAACATTCCGTTCCCTCCAGATATGTTTGACGCACTTTACAATAAAGTTGTGGATTATCTTTCGGGAAAGGAAATATACGTGCGAGACAGTTATGCCTGCGCCGATAAAGACTACAAACTCAACATTCGTGTAATTAACGAAGCACCTTGGTCAAACATGTTTGCGTACAATATGTTTCTTCGTCCAAATGAAGAGGAATTGGCGTCTTTTGATCCAGAATGGCTGATCGTAAATGCTCCCGGATTTATGGCCGATCCGGAAGTTGATGGTACGCGCCAGCATAATTTTGCTATTTTGAACTTCACCAGAAAAATTGCTTTAATAGGCGGTACAGGATATACAGGTGAAATTAAAAAAGGAATTTTCTCTGCCCTTAATTTTATACTTCCGGTAGATAAAAACACCATGCCAATGCACTGCTCTGCAAACGTGGGGGAAGATGGCGAGACTGCAATTTTCTTCGGTCTTTCGGGAACCGGGAAAACAACGCTCTCTGCAGATCCGGACAGAAAATTGATTGGCGATGATGAACACGGTTGGACCGAGGACAATAAGATTTTCAATTTTGAGGGCGGTTGCTATGCAAAGGTTATAAACCTTTCTGAAGAAAACGAGCCAGATATTTACAATGCCATTAAACCTGGCGCTATTTTGGAAAATGTGGTAATGGACGAAAATGCCGAAGTGGATTTTGCTGATACCTCAATTACACAAAATACGAGGGTAAGTTACCCCATTTACCATATCAACAATATTCAAGTGCCTTCCATTGGACAAAATCCAAAAAATATTTTCTTTTTAACCGCAGATGCTTTCGGTGTTTTGCCTCCCATTTCGAAGTTAACTCCCGGACAGGCTGCTTACCATTTCATCAGTGGTTATACCGCAAAAGTTGCAGGAACGGAGGAAGGTGTTAACGAGCCAACACCAAATTTTTCAGCTTGCTTTGGTGCGCCATTTATGCCGCTGCACCCAACAGAGTATGCCGAAATGTTGACCAAAAAAATGAAAGCCTCCGGCGTCAATGTTTGGTTGATTAACACAGGTTGGACCGGTGGCCCATACGGAATTGGGAGCAGAATGAAATTGAAATACACAAGAGCGATGATTGCCGCTGCCTTGGAAGGAAGGTTGAAAGATGTAGAATTTGAAAAGCACCCAATCTTCAATTTAATGATGCCGAAATCGTGTCCAAATGTTCCAGCGGAAATATTAAATCCGAAGGAAACTTGGAAAAACAAAAAGGCGTACGATATTCAAGCCAAAGAGTTGGCGAATTCCTTTAAGGAGAATTTCACGAAGTTTGAAACGTATGCAAATGAAGAAATTCTTTCCGGAGCTCCTGCTTCAGTATAGAATAAAATATAATTAAACAAAAAGGCTTGCCATTGTGGCAAGCCTTTTTTATTTGCAATTAAATCGGAGCTTATTTTTTGTTGTTTACCTCTTTGATGTATTTTTCCAAAGCCATCGTCATAGAAGGCGTTTCGGGAGTCGGGGCTTGTATATCAACACGCAAACCAACTTCGGTAGCGGCTTTTACCGTAGTATTGCCGAATACCGCTATGCGTGTATCATTTTGTTTGAAATCTGGAAAATTTTCTAAAAGCGATTGGATACCACTTGGGCTAAAAAACACAAGAATATCATAGTACACATCGCGCAAATCTGAAAGATCGCTTATTACGGTTTTGTAAAAAGTGGCTTCTTTCCAATCTACCTTTAATTCATTAAGCACTTCCGGCACTTCAGGCTTCAATTTGTCTGAAGAAGGAAGCAGGAATTTTTCGCTTTTATATTTTTTTATGAGTGGCGCAAGTTCAGAAAAGGTTCTTTTTCCCACATAAATTTTACGCTTTCTGTAAACAACATATTTTTGAAGATAATAGGCAACGGCCTCGCTCAAGCAAAAATATTTCATGGTGTCTGGCACCTTAAAGCGAAGTTCCTCAGCAATTCTAAAATAATGATCTACCGAGTTACGGCTTGTCAGAATTATAGCGGTATATTTTGTAAGATCAACCTTTTGGGCCCGTACATCTTTGCCTGACACGCCCTCAACATGGATGAAAGGGCGAAAATCTATTTTTACTTTCTGTTTTTCAATTAAATCGAAATAGGGAGAGTTCTCAATTTTAGGCTCTGGCTGGGAAACCAAAATAGTTTTCACTTTCATAGATAGTCCTGATTTTTTTAAATATTACGCCTTATACAAAGCTTTTGTAAAGTATAATATATGGTGAAATTTCAAGTGCGCAAAGATACAAAATAAAATAGAAGAAATTGCGTAATATCAATTTTCCATTTTTCTTATAGCTGTAAAGCAGCGCAATAGCGTTAAGCGCCAATAAACTTCCACCAAAAACAAGCAACGCCAAGGAGGTGGGAGGGTAGATATAAAGAAAGAAAAGATTTCCAGCAAAAAACAAAATGCCCAAAAAATTGCGGTAGCTCAGTTTTTGGTAGAGATAATTGTTAATTATGGCGTCCATGGAAAAAATGTTTGCAACAATTTTTTCCAAAGAAAACTTGATTAAAACAAAGACGCTGTATCCGGTACAAATTTGAAGGAAAAGCCACTCGTTTTTCTGAACTTCAATAGGATTGAAAACCTTAAAAAGCAAGAAAACAAAAATGGAGACACAAATTATTTGCATCACAAAGAGCATTATGTTGAAAGGATGGTTCAATTCATCATTTTTGCCGTGCACAAAAAAATATTGATTGGTCAAAGGCAACATGGCAAACTCGTGAAACCTTTTTGGATAGAAGTGCTTTGCAAAAGCCAAAAGCACAAAGCAAGCCAGCAGCATATAGGTAGCCCAATCGGTTGAATCTATAAGTCTTTCGCTGAAATCCACCTTCAATTTTTATGGTAAAGGTACTGTAAAATATTTTTCCTTTTTTAGCGTCTATTAGAATTTACTTCACATTTATTTATTCAAAAAAAGGTACATTTGCGCTAAAATAGCAGTATGTCCAAGGCGGTAGTGGTGGTGCCAACTTACAATGAAATTGAAAATATAGAGCGGCTGCTGCGCACCGTTTTTTCGTTGCAGCGCGAATTCCATATTCTTGTAGTGGATGACAATTCACCCGACGGCACCGCAGCGGTTGTTGGGGCAAACTTTAACACCTACCCCGACAGACTTTTTTTGTTGAAAAGAGCAGAAAAAAATGGTTTGGGAACTGCCTACATAGCCGGCTTTAAATGGGCTTTGGAAAATGGTTACGATTATATTTTTGAAATGGATGCCGATTTTTCGCATAACCCCAACGATCTTATTAGATTGTTCAATGCTTGCCGTAAAGGCGGCAACGATGTGGCTATTGGTTCGCGTTATGTGAAGGGTGTGAACGTAGTAAATTGGCCTATGAGCCGTGTGCTGATGTCTTGGCTTGCCTCAAAATATGTGCGGTTTGTAATGGGGGTTGATATTTATGATACCACGGCCGGATTTATTTGTTACCGACGGAGCGTACTGGAGAAAATAAACCTTGATAACATTCGTTTTGTGGGCTACGCCTTTCAGATTGAAATGAAATTTAAGGCATACATAAGCAAATTCAAGATTAAGGAAGTGCCCGTAATTTTTACCGATCGCACCAAAGGGGAATCAAAAATGAGTTCGGGCATTATTTCGGAAGCTATTTTTGGGGTGATTGCAATGAAATTTAAAAGTGTATTTAATAGGAAAAAATTCAATGAAACCTCTTTTCATTGAATTGAATGAAGTAGGAAAGATTACAAAAAGATTTTCCATCAGCCTGGGGGCAGATTGGTTTATCCTTTAAAAAAAGAATAGAAAAGAAAATGAAAGCAGTTTTAATTAAAAATGCCAATATTGTTAATGAAGGAAAAATTATTAAAGGCGACGTCTTGGTTCAGGATGGCCGTATTGCAGAAATTTCCGAAACCATTAGCGCAAAATCTTCAGACACAAAAGTAATAGATGCCGACGGAAGCTATTTGCTGCCTGGAATGATAGATGACCAAGTGCATTTTCGTGAGCCGGGGTTAACTCAAAAAGCTACCATTGAGACCGAATCAAAAGCTGCGGTTGCGGGCGGAATTACATCTTTCATAGAAATGCCAAATACGGTTCCGCAAGCTACAACTATTGAACTGCTGGAAGAAAAATTTGATATTGCCGCAAAAACCTCTTGGGCCAATTATTCCTTTATGTTTGGCGGAACCAATGATAATTTGGACGAAATTTTAAAAGTTGATCCAAAGAAAGTTGCCGGATTAAAATTGTTTTTGGGCTCTTCCACTGGCAACATGCTTGTAGATAACCCCAAAACCCTTGAGGAAATTTTCAGCAAAACCAAGTTGCTTATTTCGGCACATTGTGAGGACGAAGGAACGATTAAAAAAAATCTTGCAAAATACGAAGCCGAATATGGGGAGGATATTCCTGTAGAGCTTCACCCAAAAATACGCAGTGAGGAAGCTTGCTATATTTCTTCTTCCAGCGCAATAAAATTAGCTGAAAAAACGGGAGCGCGTTTGCACGTTTTTCACCTTTCTACTGAAAAGGAAACGCATCTTTTCAACAATAAAAAACCTCTTTCAGAGAAAAAAATAACTGCTGAGGTTTGTGTACACCACTTATGGTTTTCAGAGGAAGATTACAAAACCAAGGGCACAAAAATAAAATGGAACCCCGCGGTAAAAACCCAAAATGATAGGGATGGATTGCTAAAAGCATTGTTGGATGACCGCATTGATGTAATTGCAACAGACCATGCCCCGCACACTTTGGAAGAAAAAAATAACAAGTATTTAAAGGCTCCTTCGGGCGGACCCTTGGTGCAGCATGCATTGGTAGCACTGCTGGAAATGTACCATAAAGGGAAAATTTCATTGGAAAAAATTGTTGAAAAATTCGCACATAATCCGGCGATACTTTTTCAAATAAAGGAACGCGGCTACATCAGAAAAGGATATAAAGCCGATTTGGTTTTGGTGGACCTCAATTCACCATGGACGGTGAAAAAGGAAAATATTCTTTATAAATGCGGCTGGTCTCCTTTTGAAGGAACCATATTCAAATCGCGGGTAACGCATACTTTGGTAAATGGAGTGGTGGTTTATGAGAATTCAAAATTTCCCAACAAAAGCAATTCCGAAAGACTTACCTTTAACAGAAAATGAAATATTCCGCTCTTGTTTTAATATGCTTTTTTAGTTTTTTGGGATGCCAAGATGTAAAACAACCCGAGAAACCCAAAAATCTAATTTCGAAAGAAAAAATGGTTGATATGCTCACCGAAGCATATTTGGCAAACGCGGCACGCAGTGTAAATAATCAAGCTATTGAAGATAAAGGAATAAAAATGGATTCCTTAATCTATAAAAATTTTGGCGTGGACAGTCTTCAGTTTGCAAACAGTAACGAATATTATGCTGCGGATATCAATACATACATGGAGATTTTTCAACAAGTGGAAGCCCGGATTACTTCCATGCAGCAAAGATTGGACAGCATACGTGAAATGGACAAAAGCAGAAGAGACAGTATAAAAAACCAAAAAATAGATCAAAAAGTAGAAGCTGAACCCTTAAGGGATAGTTTAATTTGATATCTGCCTACTTTCTTTAGCAACTCTTTTTAGCGTTTCCTGGGTAGGGGTAAAGTGAAAACCAATTTCATTTTTAATTTTGGATGTTTCATACAGCGAAATCGTAAACATAGATAGAACCGTAGCTTTTACAATTCTTCTTTTGGTGTTAAAGATTTTATTCGAAAGCCAATCCATTCCACTTAAGAAAAGCATAAGGTTCTTCGAAAGTTTTTTTGTGGGCGGTTTTTTATCAAATAAAATTGCAAGTCTTGAAAGCAAATCTTTGTAGGTTATATTTTCGGCTACTAAAATAAATTGCTCATTTTTTATTTCAGAATTCATAAGTAGAACCATTGTCCGCACTACGTCCCTTACATCAACAATACCCATCGCTCCCGAGGGATAGATAGGAATGCCCTTTGCGCCCAAAGAAATAATTATACTGCTTCCGCCGCCATTGGGCGAGGTTCCCAAAATAACGCCCGGATTTACGATTGCTGTGTCGAGCCCTTCCTGCGCACCGCGCCAAACTTCCATTTCGGCACCGTATTTTGTGATGGCATATACGCTGTTTTTTTCGTCAGCGTTCCATGGCGTTTCTTCAGAAATTAGCTGATTTTTTATATTGCTTCCCAAAGTGGCAACGGAACTTACATAGCATAATTTTTCAACGCTATTTGAAAGAGACAGGTTCACCACATTTGCCGTGCCTTCCACATTAACTTTTTTGAGCACATTAAATTTTGAAGGATCAAAACTTATAAATGCCGCGCAATGATAGACTTTCGTAATATTTTTAAAAGCTTCGGTAAGTTCGGTAATGTCAAGAATATCTGCTTCAATCCATTCTATTTTGTTGAAAAATACATCCACTTCGGCAGTGTAAAGCGCAAATACTTTTTTTACAGAACTTATGTCGCTATTTTTTCTGTGGATTGCGCGTACGGTTTCGTTTTCCTTCAACAGAAAATATAAAAGATGTGAGCCCACCAAGCCGGTACCGCCAGTAACTAAAATCATAGATCAAAAATAGTCTTTTTGAAATCGAAATCGAAATCGAAAACCAAAGCTTCAGGTTTGAATTCGTAATACATAATTCATATTTATGAATGAGAATCCTATCTTTGCTCAAAATTTAAAAAATGAAGCTGAAAAATTTCGTCGAAGAACTACAATGGCGCGGCATGGTACACGATGTAATGCCCGAAACCGAAGCACACCTGATGGAAACCATGCGTTCTGCCTATGTAGGTTTTGATCCCACTGCAGATTCGTTGCACATTGGCAACTTGGTGCCCATAATGCTTTTGTCGTTCTATCAGCGCTGTGGCCACAAACCCGTTGCTTTGGTTGGTGGTGCAACGGGAATGATTGGCGATCCTTCCGGAAAGAGCGCTGAGCGAAATCTACTTGACGAGGCCGCCTTACGCCACAATCAGGAATGCGTAAAAAACCAGCTTTCCCAGTTTTTGGATTTTTCATCTGGAGCCAAAAACCAGGCTGTAATGGTGAACAATTACGATTGGATGAAGGAGTTTTCGTTCCTTGATTTTATTCGGAATGTGGGGAAGCACCTCACCGTAAACTACATGATGGCGAAAGATTCAGTGAAAACCAGATTGAGCGGCGAAGGTGCCGACGGGCTTTCATTTACTGAATTTACCTATCAATTAATACAAGGCTACGATTTTCTTCACCTTTACAGAAATGAGGATTGTACCCTTCAAATGGGGGGCAGCGACCAATGGGGGAATATTACCACCGGAACAGAATTAATACGAAGAATTGCGGGCGGAAAAGGCTATGCTTTAACATGTCCGCTTATCACCAAAAGTGATGGCAGCAAGTTTGGAAAAAGTGAGGGCGGAAATATTTGGCTGGATGCAAACCGCACCTCTCCGTACAAATTTTATCAATATTGGCTGAATACCAGTGATGAAGATGCCGAAAAATATATAAAGGTTTTTACTTTTCTTGATAAAGAAACCATAGATGCCTTGATTGCAGAGCATAAAGAAGCGCCGCACCTGCGTTTACTTCAAAAGCGTTTGGCGCAGGAAGTAACCACGACAGTGCACAGCGCCATTGAATATGTAAAGGCCGTAAAAGCATCCGGAATTTTGTTTGGAAATTCTACTTCAGAAGATCTAAAAACGTTGGATGAAAAAACCTTTCTCGATATTTTTGAGGGCGTTCCCCAGGCAGAAATTTCAAGGGATGAAATAATAAGTGGGCTTGACATTATTGGAGGTTTGGCGGAAAAAACCGGCTTTTTAAAATCAAATGGTGAAGCACGCCGCGCATTAAAGGAAAATTCAATTTCTGTAAACAAAGAAAAAATTACCGAAGATTACAGTATTTCTGAAAGTGATTTGATTAACGGACAATTTGTGTTACTTCAAAGGGGCAAAAAAAACTACTTCATTATTAAAGTAGTTTAATTTCCTCCATAAGCACATAAAAAAAATCCCCGGCAAAATTTGCACGGGGATTTCTCAATTAACTAACCAACCAAATTATGAAAAATCATCAGTTTTTCACAAATGTTTGGTCGTACTATTGTTCAATAACTTACGGGGAACTTTAAAGTTATTGTGTTAAATTTTATTTAAAGAACCATCAAATTGCAGCCACGAACATCGCTGCTGTCAAAACGTCCTAAAATTTCAAAAGATCTATCAGGAAAGGTTTTTCCCAAATCCTGTGTGGCAATAAAGGAGCAGGAATAAAGGTTTGCCAAATCTATTACATTTATTCCTCCGGTTTTTCCATTTGTGAAGGAGAGTGCGTCTTCGGTGTCGCGGGTTAAAATCTGCATCCATGGAGGGCAATTAAAAATTCCATTTCCTGTGGAATAAGCTTGAGAAAGTAATTCGGTCATGCCATATTCGCTGTGAATATTTTTTACGCCAAAACCGTTTTTTAAAATCTGGTGCAATTCTTCTTTTATCATTTCCCGGCGGCGGCCTTTCATTCCTCCGGTTTCCATCACAATTGTATTTTTAAGCTGAAATTTTCTTTCTTCGATCAAATCCAAAAGCGCATACGAAACGCCAATAAGTAACGTTTTTTGACCCTTTTTTTCCAAAGTTTCCAACTTTTCCATAAGCGCTTCGGTTTCGTATAAATAAAATCCGCTGTTGGAACTTTTACTTTTTTCAACCAGCGCTTCAACCATATAAATTAATGAGGAGCCCGTTCGCTCCAAATATGAGGGTAAAAGTGCCAATATGGTAAAATTTTGAGGGCTGCCGTACTGTCTTTCAAAAGCGTTTAGGAAACTTTTTTCATATAATTTTAGATTGGTAACTAGGTGTTTGCTGGTAATATTTCCCGTTGTGCCACTGCTTGTAAAAACGGTTTTCTCAGCGGCATTTTCGACTATTATTTTGTGGCTTTTAAAAAATTGGATAGGCAGAAATGGAATGTCGGCTATTGATTTTACCTCGGAAACATTTGTGTTTAATAGATTGCAGAAGTTTTTATAAACCGGGACATGTTCATATTGAAAGTGAAAAACTTCAATGGAAAGACGCTCAAAATCCGCTGCGGTTTTAATGTTAAATATCTCGTTTTCAAGTATTGTTTTAATAGTGAAGATTTTTTTCAAAAGTAGGCAAAATTCAAAAAAGCTCCTGCGGAAACAGAAGCTTTAAAAAAAATATTTTGGAATGGATTATTTTATAACCAATTTTTTTGTTGAAGAAGTTTTTCCCAGTTCTATTCTAACGATGTAAACCCCGCTATTGAGTTTTGAAATGTCGAGTTTTTCACCAGTAAGTGTAGTTTGAAGTACCTGTTTTCCGAGAACATCAAAAATTGCAATGTTCTTGGCTCCGGCAAGTTTGGAATTTATAAACAAATAGCCGTTTGTTGCAGGATTGGGATATATTTTGAAATTATAAACTTGCGATTCATTAATCCCCAAAACACATGAATTTTCGGTGCGCAGGGTTGGTAGGGTAACACAAAAACTGTCCGCACCATCATATTGAATGGATTCAGTTTCGGAATTTCCGTTTAAATCCTCATCATATTGAACCGTTTGGTCCAGCCCGGTCAATAGTTCTGTGGCATCGTCATCATTAGTTCCGTAAACCAAAGCATCAATTAAATTTGTATTTGTAACGGGGCTGCCATTCGGAAAATTACTGGCTGCGTCTTGATAAATTGCGATAGCATCCGGTCCATTTTGAATGGTATTGCTTGTGCCAATGGCAATATCAACTCCGGGTGTGCCGCTACTGCCAATGATGAAAAAGCCTTCGGCATCTGTAACATAACCGGTTAAATCTACTGTTCTGTAACTTTCGTTGCTACTCCCGTTATAGAATACTACAATATAGTCTTCCAAAGAAAAATTTGGGGAATCTGATAGTATTTCAATAAATTCTGTAATATCAGTTCCAGTTTGATCAACATCCACTTCATTTATTCGTATTTGCGAAAAAGAAATGGTACTTAACAATAAAAAAGCAATAAGTAAAATTGTTTTCATAACCATCTGTATTTAAGTTATATAATTAAATTTAAAAATTAATTTTCAGCTTTAAAAGGTATTTTTCAATAATATTTATAGTTGTGTTTTACATCTGAAATAGAAGCAATTGGTCGTGAGTTTTAAATATTATTAAACTGTTACTAAAACATTAACAATAAGTATGCTAAACATTTCCTGAGTTTAAATAATAGTATCTTTGGTCGTTGAAAAAGGCGAAAAGTATAATATGAAGAAAAAGGAAATTACAATTTTACTGGTAGATGACGAGCCGGACATTCTTGAAATAGTTCGGTACAATCTTACTTCAGAAGGCTATAAAGTTGAGACTGCCGAAAATGGCCTGGAGGCAATAGAGCAAGCAAAAAATGTAAGGCCACAACTAATCATTATGGATGTAATGATGCCAAAAATGGACGGTATGGAAGCTTGTGAAAAAATAAGAAACATTCCAGAACTTTCTGAAACCGTAATTACTTTTTTGACGGCAAGAGGTGAGGACTACTCGCAGATGGCGGGTTTTGAAGCTGGGGCTGACGATTACATTACCAAGCCCATTAAACCAAAAGTTTTGGTAAGTAAAGTAAAAGCACTGTTGCGTAGATTCAAGGAAGAAGAGGATGAAAAAATAAAGCTTGGAAACCTTATTATAAACCGCGAAGAATACAAAATTGTATTGGGGAAAAAGGAAATTGTCCTGCCTCGAAAGGAATTTGAATTATTGGCACTACTCGCCTCTAAACCCGGAAAAGTTTTTAAGCGCGAAGATATTCTGGATATTATTTGGGGCAATGACGTTATTGTTGGTGGGCGTACCATAGATGTTCATATTAGAAAACTCCGCGAAAAAATTGGCGACGATAAATTTAAAACCGTGAAAGGAGTTGGTTATAAGTTTGTAGTTTAGCCTAAATGAAACGTCTCAATACAAATAAGATGTTCCATCTGACCTTAAAAATAGCGTTAAAGACAGATGAAATTTTCCAAAAAATATAATTTTGCGGCTTCCACATCATTGCTTATTGCTGTGTTTTCTACGCTGGCAATGGCAATTTTTTTATACGCAGTCTTTGAAATCATTTTTCTTTATTTGCTGCTTTTCTTTCTGTTTTCTTTTCTGCTTTCCTTTTTCATCCTTCAGTATCGGGTGGAAAAATTCATTTACACCAGAATAAAAAAAATATATGAAGACGTTCGGCTTTTAGATGAGAAAAATTTTGCGAAGCCTTCCATTACAACCGATATGGAGGTGCTTACGCGCGAAGTAGAGCGATTTGCCCAGGACAAAAAACTTGAAATTGAAACCTTAAACATTCGCGAAAATTACCGAAAGGAATTTATGGGAAATATTTCGCACGAACTAAAAACGCCTCTTTTTACCGTACAAGCCTATATTCTAACATTACTGGACGGTGCGATGAAAGATAAAAAAGTACGAAAAAAATACTTACAACGTGCCAGTAAAGGAGTGGAAAGGCTTATCTATATCATAAAGGATTTGGATATGATTACAAAACTGGAAGTAGGCGGCCTTATTTTGAATAAAGAAAACTTCAATATCTTGTTGATGGTACAAAATGTTTTCGATTTAATAGAAATGAAGGCTGCAAAAAAGAATATTTCCTGTGTCTTTGATAAGGAATATTCTGAAGAGATTTTAGTATATGCAGACCGCGAGCGTATTGAACAAGTGCTCACAAACCTTATTGTAAACTCTTTGAAATACGGCAAACAGGACGGAACCACAGAGGTAAGCATCGAAAATATAAAGAATAAAATCTTGGTTCGGGTTACCGATAACGGTGAAGGCATTTCAAAGGATAACCTGCCGCGTATTTTTGAGCGCTTTTTTCGGGTCGATAAAAGTGGCTCCCGAAAAGAGGGTGGCAGTGGCCTTGGTCTTTCAATAGTGAAGCATATAGTGGAGGCCCACAACGAAAAGATTTATGTGGAAAGCCAATTGGGTATTGGCTCTGAATTTTCATTTACCCTCGAAAAGGGAAAATAATTCCGAAAAATTTACCTGCTGCTGCGATAATGTTTTCAATCCTTTATAAACCGCAACTTTATTGAGTTTTTTTACTTTAAATTTTTCCTGTTTGCAGGAAGGGGCAATGCCCAAACTTTTTAGTCGCTTTGCCAAATACTCCTGTTCATATTGGCCCGGTGTGGGCACAAAAAAAACTTTTTTCTCCAGCATCGTTAAATCCATAATTGTTGTATAACCAGAGCGGGAAACCACTATTTCACTTTTATTTATGGTTTCTTCCAATTCCTTGTTCTGCATAAAGTTTACAGTCTTTATATTTTCAAAATTTTCCCATTTTTGTTCCTTTTCCACCACTCCCCGGACCATTAGAATGTTCTTCTTATTTCCTTTGAAATCAGTTTTTAGCTTTTCCTCAAAAAATGTCCGTTGAGGTTCGGGACCCGATAATAATAGTAGAATGTCTATATCTTTTGGAAGTTGCTTTTTTTCCATTCGGCTCAAAACGCCCATATAGTTAATTGCAAATGGATTTTTTTCCAAATGGCCTAACTTTCCACTTAGGTTCATCACCACATCATCTACATCCGGCACCCAGCACAAATCAAACTTTTTAATGATATTTTGATGTATTTTACTGCTGAAAAAAGTTGTGCTGCCGGTTAAAACATTTAACTGGTGCGTAATGTAAACGGAAGGAATGGCTTTGCTTCTAATGCCAAACCGATTGTCGCTAATAATGCCTTGAATTTTTCCAGACTTCACAAGTTTTTCTACCAAAAGCTTTTCGGCCACCATTGTTTTTTTTAACTGCGGAAGCTTTAAAATAATTTTCCATTTAAAATAGCTCCCTTTTTTTGGATATCTAATGTTATACGAAGGCAGTTCTATTGATTCCAGTTCGGGAAATTCCTTTTGCAATAATAACAGGGCAGCGCCGTCTGAAGCCAACAGAACCATAAAATTATGTGCTAAAAGTGCGCGTATAATTGGTATGCAACGTGTGGCATGGCCAAGGCCCCAATTTAATGGAGCTACCAGAATGGTCTTTTGTTTCGGCATAAAAACAAAGGTAGCAATAATTGCTTCGCGGCTATATTTCCTTAATTTTACCAAAAATTAAAATTTTGGGAAGTAAAAATAAACTGAGACGTTTTAAGGAGAATGAAACCTTTGAAAACGTGGTTCAACCTTCGAGGGAAGAAGTGTTGAGTGATGCGCTGAAATTTAAGGGAAACTGGGGCAAAAAATTCTTTAAGAACGAAAATCCCCTGGTTTTGGAACTTGGCTGCGGAAAGGGGGAATATTCCGTGAATCTTGCAAAAGCATATCCGAATGTAAATTTTTTGGGAATAGATATAAAAGGCGCCCGCTTTTGGCGCGGTGCAAAAACGGCTTTGGAGGAAAACCTGAATAACGTTGGTTTTTTAAGAACGCAAATTGAACTTGTGGATCATATTTTTGAAGAGAATGAAGTAGATGAAATCTGGATAACCTTTCCCGATCCACAGATTAAATATAAACGTACGAAACACCGTTTGACCAACGAGGATTTTCTTCGGAAATACAAAAAAATACTAAAGCCAAATGGTGTGGTTCACCTAAAAACTGACAGCGAGTTTATGCACGGCTACACCCTTGGGCTGCTTCATGGTTTGGATGAAGAAATAGAATACGCCCACCACGATGTTTATGGCAGCCAAGGCGCTCCGGATACTGTTACCGATATTCAAACTTTTTATGAGAAACAATATCTTGAAATAGGAAAAAAAATTACCTACATCCGGTTTAAATTCCGTTAAAAATAATTTCAGTATATTCACATAAACAACCGCCCTGAATGGCTCTTTTTTATAATTTAATCATCGGATTTTTCGGGTCATTTATTGGGGTGCTTCCTCCTGGTTTAATTAATATGTATGCTGCCAAAATAAGCATGAAAGAAGGCAGGAGGAGAGCCATGCTTTTTTCCGTAGGTGTGTGTATTACCGTAATGATGCAGACCTACGTAGCCTTGATTTTTGCACGCTATATCGGAAAACATCCCGAGATTGTAAGTATGCTACAGAAAGTGGCTTTGGGTATTTTTATAAGTCTTACTATTTACTTCTTTTTTATAGCGAAAGATACAGGCAGGGAATTTCGTGACCATGAAGAAAACTCCAAAAAAAATCGATTCTTCCTGGGTATTTTTATTGCACTGCTCAACCTTCTTCCTTTGCCCTACTGGATGTACCTAAGCATAACTTTTTCGGCCTTTGGGGCCTTTTCTTTTACACAGCCTGAACTTTTAGTTGCTGTTTTGGCATCGGGTATTGGTACGTTTGCCAGTCTGGCATTATACGTCCAGTTTTTTAGGCCGAAAGAACATTCGCAAAAACTAAAATTGAACATGAATTATGTTATAGGCATAGTAACCGCTGCAATTTCTGTAATTACCCTTTTTAAAATTTTAAGGCAAATGTAATTATGGCCAACGACGGTTTTTTCGAGAAGGTTTATGGAACTGCCAAACTTATTCCATATGGCAGGGTTACCTCCTACGGAGCAATTGCAAAATATCTGGGCGCAACGGGAAGTGCCAGGATGGTAGGCTGGGCAATGAATGCCAGCCAAAAAAAAGATGTTCCCGCGCACAGGGTTGTAAACCGAAACGGGCTGCTTACCGGGAAGCATCATTTTCAAGGCACAAACTTAATGCAGCAGCTTTTGGAAAATGAAGGTGTTGTGGTTATTGATAATAAGATACAAGATTTTGAAAAACATTTTTGGGATCCAATGAAGGAGCTGTGATTATTCATAATATTAGAAAAATTTGCAAATCAAATAATCAAGCCATCCCATATCCAAAAATCTAATATTCTAACTATCCGTCCATAAATCATTTCAATCCAACCGCTTCGTTTTCCGAAGTATTCCCATTATATTTGCACTTTAGAATCAATCTAAATATTAAGTAAAAAAGAAATGAGTATTTCAAAGCAAGATATCCTTAAAGCACTTGAAAATATTACGGTTTCGGGTGAGGGAAAAAATATGGTGAAGAGTGGCGCCGTGCAGAATGTTGTAAGTTTCGCAGATGAAGTTATTGTAGATTTAAAGCTTTCTACACCAGCGCTTCACATAAAGAAAAGAGCAGAAGCAGATGTAATAAAAACCATTCACGAAAAAGTGGATGCCAATGCCAAAGTTCAGGTAAATATAAAAGTGGAAGCTCCCGCAAAACCTCAAAATCCAAATTTGATAAAGGGAAAACCAATTCAAGGAATTCAAAATATTGTTGCCGTTGCTTCTGGAAAGGGTGGCGTAGGAAAATCGACGGTAACTGCAAATCTAGCCGTTACGCTTTCCAAAATGGGTTTTAAAGTTGGAATTTTGGATGCCGATATTTATGGTCCTTCCATCCCCATAATGTTTGATGTAGCAATGGAAAAACCTCTTTCCGTAAATGTAGAAGGCAAAAGCAAAATGAAGCCAATTGAAAATTACGGTGTTAAGATACTTTCCATTGGTTTTTTCACCCAGCCCGATCAAGCTGTTATATGGCGGGGTCCAATGGCCGCAAAAGCTTTGAACCAACTTATATTTGACGCTGCTTGGGGCGAATTGGATTTTATGTTGATAGACCTCCCGCCTGGAACAGGTGACATTCATTTAAGCATTATGCAATCCTTGCCAATAACGGGCGCCGTTGTGGTTAGTACGCCGCAAAATGTTGCTCTTGCCGATGCCCGAAAAGGAGTGGCAATGTTCCGACAAGAAAATATAGATGTTCCGGTATTGGGAATTATCGAAAACATGGCTTATTTCACACCTGCAGAACTTCCAGAAAATAAATATTATATCTTTGGAAAAGAGGGCGCCAAGAATTTGGCTGATGATTTGGAAGTTCCATTTTTGGGTGAAGTTCCATTAGTGCAGAGCGTTCGTGAAGCAGGTGACGCCGGAAGACCAGCCGCATTACAGACAGCTACACAAATAGAGGAATCATTTGAGGCAATTACCAGAAACGTTGTTGAGGAAACCGTACGAAGAAATGAAAACCTTCCGCCCACCGAAGCAATAAAAATTACAACAATGGCAGGTTGCAGTGCCGTAAAAAAATAATATGACAACGCAAGAACTTATATCCAAAGTAGAGGAAGCATTAGATGAAATACGGCCATTCTTACAGAGTGATGGCGGCGACATTTCACTGGTTTCCATTGTAAATGACAAAGTGGTAAACGTTCAGTTGCAGGGAGCGTGTGTAGGTTGCTCCATCAACCAAATGACCTTAAAAAGTG
>Ga0209344_10000651_pt1 | contig 55736 bp, 57 predicted proteins | sample Cruoilmetagenom6_FD_187293 | JGI IMG/M metagenome (GOLD analysis project Ga0209344, IMG submission 187293) | Oil polluted marine microbial communities from Coal Oil Point, Santa Barbara, California, USA - Santa Barbara Oil Seep Sample 6 (SPAdes)... | ecosystem: Environmental > Aquatic > Marine... | reverse complement strand
AAAAAATTCCGTGATTTTACTCTAATTTTACGCTGTCAATTTTTCAATCTTTCAATGAACTTCTGTCAATTTGAAAACACATCTCAGTTTCTTCAAATTTTAAACTTAGCCTCTTTTGCATTTTCCTCTTTCGCTAAGCGGGTGCAAATATAGAACCCTTTTTTAAATCTAGCAAAATAATTTAAAAAAATTTTAATTTATTTTACCTCCCCTTAAAAATCACTAAAAACATTCTATTTAAAGGGAAGGCAAATGTAAGACAAGTCTTGATTCCTCACAAGCATTTCTTCGCCAAAGTTATTAACAATGGTAAAAAAAATGAACCCTGCTAGTTCAGTGACTTTTTGTACGCCAATAGCCTGCTTTTAAACGGCTCAAAATCAAGGTTAAACATTGCTCGCGATTTTTGAAGATCAAATCCCGTACGCGGCGGACGTTTTGCTGCCTGGGTTAATTGTGCTGTAGAAATACGTTTTATATAGGATTTATCTAAATTAAATGCCTCACAGATTTCAATTGCCATATCATAAATGCTCAAAAGCTCACTACTCGACACATTATATATCCCTAAAATTTTCTTTTCAGCAGCTTCAATGCACACGGCTGCCAAATCAACCACATAGGTAGGCATCCTAAATTGATCATCAACAATCGTTAATTCTTTCTTTTGCTCTACCGCATTTTTAATCCACAATACAATAGAAGGTTTAGCCATATGATCAACTTGCCCATACACTAATATCGTTCTTATTATGGTATAGTCTATTCCTCCTTGTTGAATCAGCTGCTCTGATCGCAACTTAGACTTTCCATAATAATTAATAGGATTGGGTGTAGCATCTTCTGTATATGGACCAGCCGCACCATCAAAAATAAAGTCTGTAGATATATGAATAAGGTGTGTGTGGTATGGCTTAATTAACCTCACCAACGCTTCTACAAAGGTAACATTCATGCTATCACATAATATAGGATCAGTTTCACATAGATCAACATTTGTTATTGCGGCACAGTTAATCACGATAGCTGGTTCTATCCTATTGATTTCTTTTGACAACTGCACTATATCTGTAAGGTCTATTGAGACATATTCAAAATCAGATGTGCTTGCATTCCTATTTTCCCCTTTTGCCATTCCAATAATCTTGAAATATGGGTTTTTGGCCAATATATTTACTAGGGTTTGCCCTAGTAATCCATTACATCCTGTAATTATAATTTTTTTTACCTGCTTCATACCCTCCACAACCTCTTAAAATAACTTATTTAGTTTTTGAATTTGTGCTACGTTTCCGAGAATGATCAATTTTGAATTGGCAACTAGCTTTGTGTCTGCATCGGGATTAATTACATATTCATTATTTGCATCCTTAAAGCCAATTACATTGCACCCTGTTTTCCGTCCTAAATCTAAATCGCGAATAGATTTAGATAAAAATTCCTTCGGCAACTGATCAACAATAATCTCTTCCAAATGGGTACCTGAAGCAGAGTTTACGGCAAGACGATCTACAAACTCAACAATGTCAGGAGTAACTAATAAGGACGCCATGTGATCTCCTCCTAATTTATCGGGCATAATGACATTGTCTGCGCCAGCTATTTTTAACTTACTATATGATGAATCATCGGAGGCTCTACTGACTATGGTCATGGTTTTATTTAATTGCCGCGACGAGAGCACAACGTATAAGTTATCTGCATCAGACGGTAAGGTTGTAATCAAACTTGAAGCCATCGCAATGCCAGCTTTTTCAAGCACTTCGTCATTGGTTGCATCTCCTTTAATATATAGGTGTTGATTTTCTTCAATTTGTTCAATGCGATCTTCAACACTTTCTATGATCACTAATGGCCGATTAAACTTACTTAATTTTGATACCGCTTGTTTTCCATTTCTTCCATAACCGCATACAATTGCATGCCCTTCTAAATTTTCAATTTTCTTCTGCACTCTTTTGAATTTTAATTTATGAAATAACGCTCCGCTAACTACATATTCTGTAATGACTGACACTGCATAGGCAATGGTAACAACACTCATTAAAATAAGTATAATAGTAAATAACTTCTCTGCTTGATTTAACGGATGAATTTCACTAAAGCCTACTGTTGTAACAGTAATAACCGTCATATACAACGCATTGATAAAGGTAGTGTCTGACAATAGCATATACCCTATCACGCCAATGACTACCACCAACAACAATAAAAATAGGGCTAAATATAATTTTGACTTAAACACATTCATAAATCAAAAACTGAACTTCGTTTTGTATAAATCATATCCTTTAACTTTAACAAAAAGGCCAAGGTTAAATAAACCCCAAACCAAAACCCTAAGGTAATAAACGAGATATAAATAAAGAAAAGGCGCACATTAGTAACCCGCATTCCTAACTTATCGGCAAATCGCGAGGATACATCGAATCCGCGCTTTTCAAAAAAATAGCGTATTGATTGAATGAATTGCATTGTCTTATTTTGATGGCAATTTAACCATTTCTTACAACTTAACGATAGGTGCCCATTAAAATCTCTTTACAATTGAGTACCTTTGTAGCTTTGCAATTTCAAATCGATACATGTCTACAAATTATATAGAAGTCCAAGGGGCAAGGGTGCACAATTTAAAGGATATTGATGTCAAAATACCTCGTGAAAAACTCGTTGTGATAACGGGACTAAGCGGTAGTGGGAAATCATCTTTAGCCTTTGACACCATTTATGCTGAAGGACAGCGACGTTATATTGAGACTTTTTCTGCCTATGCACGCCAATTTCTTGGTGGTTTAGAGCGCCCAGATGTAGATAAGATTGACGGACTTTCACCGGTCATCGCAATAGAGCAAAAAACAACCAGTAAGAGTCCGCGTTCTACCGTAGGCACTATTACAGAGGTGTATGATTTCCTGCGTTTATTATTTGCCCGTGCCGCGGATGCGTTTTCAAGTGCCACGGGTGAGCCAATGATCAGTTATAGTGATGAACAAATTGTGGATTTAATTACCACGGATTTTGCCGGTCAAAAAATCACCGTTTTAGCGCCAGTAATAAAATCCCGTAAAGGACATTATAGGGAATTATTTGAGCAAATCGCCAAACAAGGTTTTGTAAAAGTGCGCGTTGACGGTGCTATTACCGACCTAGAAAAGGGCATGCGTTTAGATCGATATAAAACCCATGACATTGAAATAGTAATTGATCGCTTAGCGATGGATAGCAAGGCTCAAAAGCGGATTGAAGAAGCGATTAAAACTGCCATGTACCACGGCGAAGACACCCTCATGATTTTAGCACAAGACGCAGAAAAACCTCGGTATTTTAGTCGGAGTTTAATGTGTCCAACGTCAGGCATAGCCTATCCCAAACCCGAACCTAATTCATTTTCCTTTAACTCTCCTAAAGGGGCCTGTCCAACCTGCAATGGCCTAGGAACCATAAACGAGATCAACCTAAGTAAAATAATTCCCGACCCTAAAATTTCTATTAGTAATGGTGGAATTGCCCCGATGGGCGAACAAAAAAACTCGTGGATTTTTAAGCAGTTGACCCTCATTGCTGAGCGATATGCCTTTAAACTTACCGATCCTATTACCCACATCCCAACAGAAGCAATGGAGGTAATCCTACACGGGGGAAAAGAAAAATTTGCAGTGAATTCTAAAGAATTGGGTATTACACGTAATTACGAAATTGATTTTGAAGGAATTATTGCCTTTATCAAACATCAATTTGACAGTACAAGCTCAGTATCTATCAAACGTTGGGCGGGGAACTACATGGATGAAATAACCTGTACAAGTTGTGGTGGTACTCGACTAAACGAAATGGCATTACAGTTTAAAATTCAACAAAAACACATTGCTGATTTAGCTGAAATGGATTTAATTCAATTGGCAACATGGTTTAAAAAAAGTAAAGTAAAACTAAGTAAAACCCAGCAAGCCATTGCGTTAGAAATCTACAAAGAGATTGAGACACGCATTCAGTTTTTGCTTGATGTTGGACTAGATTATCTCTCCTTGAATCGCAGTTCTAAATCCCTATCAGGTGGAGAGGCCCAGCGCATTCGGCTCGCAACACAAATAGGATCGCAATTAGTTGGGGTGTTATATATTTTAGATGAACCGAGTATTGGACTGCATCAACGAGACAATCAGCGACTAATAGATTCGCTTACCAAATTACGTGATCTAGGGAATTCCGTACTGGTTGTTGAGCATGACAAAGATATGATTGTCTCTGCAGATCACGTAATTGATATTGGCCCTAAGGCTGGTAAACACGGAGGTGAAATTATTAGTAATTGCACACCTAAAGAATTACTTTTAGGAGATACACTCACGGCACACTACTTAAATGGTGCCTTAGAAATTGCCGTTCCTAAAAAACGTAGAACCGGAAACGGAAATTTTATTGAACTCAAAGGAGCTAGTGGGAACAACCTTAAAAATGTAAGTGTAAAATTTCCTCTGGGTAAAATGATATGTGTGACTGGCGTTTCTGGAAGTGGTAAATCAACACTGATCAATGAAACACTTTACCCCATATTAAATCAACATATTTACCGCGCCGTTCAAGAACCCATGCCCTATAAAAGTATCAAAGGACTGGAGCACATTGACAAGGTTATTGATATTAATCAATCGCCTATTGGAAGAACGCCCCGTTCAAATCCGGCCACCTACACTGGAGTTTTTGCCGAAATTCGCAGTTTATTCGCCAAGACCCCAGAAGCAATGATTAGGGGCTATAAACCTGGTCGATTTTCATTTAATGTAAAGAATGGGCGTTGTGAAACTTGTGAGGGCGGTGGACTCCGCGTAATTGAAATGAATTTTCTCCCTGACGTTTATGTCGATTGCGAATCGTGTAATGGAAAACGATTTAATAGAGAAACACTAGAGATCAGATATAAAGGAAAATCTATTGCGGATGTATTGAGCATGAATATCAATGAAAGTGTAAAATTCTTTGAACACATCCCTAAAATTTACCGCAAACTCAAAACCATTCAAGATGTGGGATTGGGGTATATAACCTTAGGGCAACAATCTACCACCCTGTCTGGCGGGGAAGCACAACGCATAAAATTAGCCACTGAATTATCAAAAAAAGACACAGGAAATACATTCTATATTTTAGACGAGCCCACTACTGGCCTACACTTTGAAGACATTAACGTATTGATGAAGGTTTTAAATAAACTTACTGACAAAGGCAATACGGTATTGATCATTGAACATAATATGGACGTTATAAAGCTTGCAGATTACATCATAGATATTGGTCCTGAAGGAGGTAAAAACGGAGGAAAAGTCATCGCTACAGGCAGTCCTGAAGAAGTCAGTTCCTCGAAAAATAGTCATACCGCCATTTTTTTAAAAAAAGAATTACATTAGCCTACTGATTACTCAATAATCATTTAACTGAAATTAAAAATGAACATGAACGAAGACAGAAAAATAATTGAAAAATTTCAACATAAAACCTGGAATGAAATAAAAACAAATGACACTTGGGCAATTTTTAAAATCATGTCTGAATTTGTGGAGGGATATGAAAAACTAAGTAAAATTGGACCTTGTGTAAGTATTTTTGGATCGGCGAGAACCAAATCTGATCACAAGTACTATCTGCTTGCTGAAAACATTGCTTACGAGCTCACTCAGAATGGATACGGGGTAATTACCGGGGGTGGACCTGGCATTATGGAAGCAGGAAATAAGGGAGCAAGGCGTGGTAAAGGAGCATCCGTAGGACTAAACATAGACCTGCCATTTGAACAATTTGATAATGAATATATTGATCGGGATAAAAACCTCGATTTTAATTACTTCTTTGTGCGTAAAGTTATGTTTGTAAAATACGCACAAGGGTTTGTGGTGATGCCTGGAGGCTTTGGAACCCTAGACGAACTTTTTGAAGCAATTACCTTAATTCAAACCAAAAAAATTGGAAAATTCCCCATTATTCTTGTGGGTTCTGAGTTTTGGAACGGACTTTTTGATTGGATCTCTGAAGTTTTAATTCAGCAATATTTCAACGCTTCTCCTGAGGATATGAATCTAATAACTATTGTAGATTCTGAAAAAGAAGTGGTTGATATTTTAAATAATTTCTATAAGAAATACAGTTTGAGTCCGAATTTCTAAATCTTTCCTCATGAAAAACATAGTTGTGGTAGTTTGTTTGTTTGTAAGCGCTACACTGCTAGGGCAAACTACCATCAATACTATGTTTTATAATATCTTAGATTTTCCCGTAGCCCCACCTGAAAACAGAGCGGAACTCTTGCAATCCATTCTTGACCAATATGAACCTGATTTACTCTTAGTGTGTGAACTCACCTCTGAAGAAGGGGCCAATTCTATTTTAAACACCTCACTGGCCCGTTCAGATCAACGGTATAAAAAAGCGAATTTCATCTCAAATCAATCCAATCCTGCTGTAGACTTACAACAGATGGCCTTTTACAACGCACAAAAACTACGGTTGACAAATCAGCAGGTTATTACCACACACCTACGTGATATTAATCATTACACCTTTGTGCTAAATACTACTGATTCTGAAACAACCCCTATTTACCTTGATGCTTTTGTAACGCATTTAAAGTCGAGTGAAGGCGCCAGCAACGAACAACAGCGGTATGAGATGGTCCAAGACTTCACGAGTACATTGTTAAGCATCCCTAGTGATCATCACGTTATTTTTGCGGGAGATTTAAACTTATATTCGGATCAGGAACCTGCGTATCAGGAATTATTAGATCCAACAAATGCTGTTGTTTTAAAAGATCCTATTGCGGCACCAGGTGCATGGCATAACAATGTTACACACCAAGAGATTCACACCCAGGCTACGCGTTTAGAACCTATTGGAAGTCATGGGGCAGGTGGCGGACTTGACGACCGCTTTGATTTTGTGTTGATTTCTGAAAGCTTACTCGAAGGATCGAATTTACGCTATGTTGACCAAAGTTATCAAGCCTATGGCAATAGTGGTAACTGTTACAACAAGGCCATTAACGACCCGAGTTGCGGCGGATCATTTTCTCAAGATTTGAGAAATTTACTCCATAATATGAGTGATCATCTCCCTATTGTTTTACAATTACAAAGCGACAAAACCTTAGCTATTGCTAAAGAAAAGTTAAATGCTTACCTTGATTTTATCAATGGAAATAAGGTAGGGGAACAGGTTGAATTAGAGGTGAACCCCGCCTTATTTGGTCAAGTGCTGCTTATCTATAATGTGTTGGGACAAGAACTTGTACGCAGCACACTTCAACAAGACTATCTGCGTATTGACGCAACCCAATTTAAAAAGGGCATCTATTATATAAGCGTCCCCAATACGGGCCTTACTCCACTTAAATTTATTAAACACTAATTGACTATTCTAAGGTACATACTCGTAGGTTGGCTATGCTTTACTGCTACTAGGATATATGCCCAGGAAGACCATATTGCTATACAGGCACAATTAGATTACAAGCATAAATCTATCGCAATTCGGCAGGTAATTAATTACCGTAATACAAGTGCTTCACATTTAGACACACTTTATTTTCACGCTTGGGCGGAAGGATATCGCAATAACCAAACTCCGCTTGCCAATCGTTTACTTGAAGATTACGACAAACGTTTCTACACCGCTAAAAAAGAAGAACGAGGATTTGTACAAATCGATACCATTCATGGAGAACATGACGCCCTCCCTTATTTTAATAAACCGGGTCAACCTGACATCATTGTTGTGGTATTAACCGAGCCACTTGCCCCTGGGGCCCAACTAGCAATTAGCTTATCATATATTGTTCGGATTCCGGCTATGAAATTTACGGGGTATGGTCGAAATCAATTTGTGTATAACCTCAGGTATTGGTATATCGTCCCCGCCGTATATGATAAGGGTTGGCAATTGATGAGCAATAAAAATATGGATGACCTATACGTCAATCCCACAAATTACAACATTCAATTTACGGTCCCTGACGGGATTAACATCAATTCGGATTTACAGGTAAAAAAGATTTCAACACCACCTTATGCTACCTACTATTTGAGCGGAGAACATCGCGCAGATATTGAACTCAACATCAATGCTTTTAATGACTTTAAAACCTATGCTACCAGTCCGAAAATCATTACCAACCTCAACGATACTAGTATTGATGATGGCTTAAAAACCGATATCCTCAATCGGGCGCTCGACTTTATCTCTACAGAATTAGGTGCCTACCCATTTGAACATTTGTTGGTAAACGAAATTACCTATGACAAAAATCCCATTTACGGATTAAACCAGCTACCTGCGTTATTTAATCCGTTTTCGGGTGCCTTTGAATGGGATTTAAAAATGTTTAAAGCGCTTACGCGGAAATATCTCGAAAATACACTTTTTTTAAACCGTCGTACCGATGCGTGGTTACTAGATGGAATTCAAGCCTATTTAATGATGCAATATGTAGAACACTACTATCCAGAGGTTACTGCCATGGGAAATATCTCAAAAATTTGGGGCATTAAAAGTTTCACCATTGCCAAGCTAGGCTTTAATGATAAATATGCCTTTGTGTATCAATTTGCTGCACGGCGTAATTACGACCAACCGTTAACCATGCAGGCCGATTCACTTTCAAATTTTAATCGCAAGATTGTCAACAAATATAAGGCAGGCTTAGGATTACACTACCTAGACGAATATTTAAATCACGAAATAATTCCTCAGAGCATTCGTGAATTTTACGTAAAAAGTCTAACCAAAAAAACGTCCAGTGTTTTATTTAAAAATATTGTTAATAGGGCAAGCGACAAGGATTTAAGTTGGTTTTTTGGCGATTATTTAACCACTAAAAAGAAGATCGATTACACCATAAAAAAGGTAGATAAAAATAACGATTCGGTAAAAGTAACGATTAAAAATAATAGAGATTTTGCGGCCCCTATCGCCATTTATGGCATTAAGAAAAATGACTATGTCTTTAGGAAATGGATTGCCCCCATTGATTCGTCAGCAACGATTACGCTTGGTCGGGGAGACTACACAAAATTAGCTTTGAATTATGAATTTTTATATCCTGAATTAAATCATCGCGACAATTGGGAAAATTTAAAAGGCGTTTTTAATAGACCAATTCAATTTCGTTTTTTTAAAGATGTAGAAGACCCGTATTACAATCAAGTTTTTTACAACGTGTATTCGGGGTATAATTATTATGACGGAATAATTTTTGGACCACGCTTATACAACGAGGCCATTTTCAAAAAAAAATGGTTATATAAATTAACGCCAGCGTATGGTTTTAAGAGTAACAAATTAAATGGAAGTGCTTCCTTTGTTTACCAGCATATTCCAGAAAACTCCTCCTTGTACAGAATCACTACGGGAATTTCAGGCAATAGTTTTCACTATGCCGAAAATTTGCGTTATAATCGAATTACCCCTTTTGTGAGCTTAGAATTTAAGCGGAAGAGTTTACGCGATGTGGGCGGTAAGGCAATAACGGCCCGGTACGTAGCGGTAAATCGAGAAACCCCAGTAGGCCAAACTTCGCTTGAATCGGATAGTTACGGCGTTTTCAACCTTCGGTATGGCGTGGGTAAACCTGAAATAATTTCGGATATTCGGTATTCGGCAGATTTCCAAGCTGCCCAAAAGTTTGGTAAACTAGCCTTAGATTTTCGCTATCGTAAGCTCACCCCCTCTCGTCGCCAATATGATTTCAGGCTCTTTGCGGGAACCTTTTTATACAATTCAACGTCGACAGACTACTTTAGTTTTGGCCTAGATCGTCCAACCGATTACCTTTTTGATTACGGGTATTTAGGCCGATCAGAAAGCAGTGGTTTTTTAAGTCAACAGATCATCATTGCCGAAGGAGGCTTTAAATCGTCTTTTGATCAACCATATGCCAATCAATGGATGCTTTCGTCTAATGGAAGTGTTAGCCTTTGGCGTTGGTTAGAAGCATATGCGGATGCTGGAGTTTATAAAAACAAAGGTTTAGATCCTGTATTTAGGTATGACAGTGGTATCCGTCTCAATTTTGTCCATAACATTTTAGAATTCTATTTTCCGTTACAATCAAGTTTGGGGTTTGAACCCGCTCTTCCAAAGTACAGTAGTAAAATTCGCTTTGTTATCACACTAGATCCAGGAAGTATTATCCGTTTTTTACGTCGCGGATTTTTCTAACATTAGATTTTTTTCAAATCGCATTTCTCATTTTTATTCCACAGTAATAAATCGTACTTTTGCAAAAAATAACCTTTCTTATTTATGTCAGAAAAACTTACGGCTACCGATCATAAATTATCGTTTAACGAATTTAAAAAAGAGGTACTCGAGGACTACCGTATTGCTGTTATTAGCAGGGAATGTAGTTTATTGGGAAGACGTGAAGTATTAACAGGAAAAGCCAAATTTGGTATTTTTGGTGATGGAAAAGAAGTTCCACAACTCGCCATGGCAAAAGCCTTTAAAAATGGAGATTGGCGTTCTGGTTATTACCGAGATCAAACCTTTATGATGGCAATTGATGCCTTATCTCCGACCGAGTTTTTTGCTGGCTTATATGCCAATACTGATTTGAAGCAAGAACCGTTTTCTGCTGGACGCCAAATGGGAGGCCATTTTTCATCACAAACCTTACTTCCTGATGGGTCTTTTAAAAACCAATTACAACACAAAAATATTAGTGCTGACATTTCACCAACTGCAGGGCAAATGCCACGATTATTAGGGCTTGCACAAGCCTCTAAATTATATCGCCAAATTCCGGTGCTTAAAAAAAGTACCTTCTCTAAAAATGGGAACGAAATAGCTTGGGGAACAATTGGAAATGCGAGTACGTCTGAGGGACATTTCTTTGAGACATTTAATGCAGCAGGCGTATTACAAGTTCCTATGATAATTAGTGTTTGGGATGATGAATATGGCATCTCGGTACACGCTAAGCATCAAACAACAAAGGAGAGTATTTCTGAAATTTTAAAAGGTTTTCAACGCACTGAAGATAGTGAGGGCTATGAAATTTACGTGGTTAATGGTTGGGATTACTCTGCACTTGTAGACGTGTATACGCAGGCGGCAACAGTTGCACGCAAAGAACATGTACCCGTTTTGATACATGTAAAAGAATTAACACAACCGCAAGGCCATTCAACCTCAGGTTCGCATGAGCGCTACAAATCAAGTGAACGTTTACAATGGGAAAAAGACCACGATTGCATTTTGAAAATGCGTCAATGGATGTTAGAGGTTTTTAATAATGAAGAAGAGCTACTCACCTTGGAAAAAGAGGCTAAAAAACAGGTAAGTGCAGCTAAACGTACGGCTTGGAATGCGTATTTAGGTGACATACTCACCGCAAAAGAAACAGCCATTTCATTGATAAAAGCAGTGGCTAATGAATCTGATAATGCGGCATTTATCCATAAAATGATCGAAGAACTCAGCGCTATCCAATCGCCAACTAAAAAAGATGTCTTATCTACTGCACGACAGGCATTGATTTATATTAGAGCGGAAGAAAGTGCAGCACGAACCAAGCTAATTGAATGGATAACCACATTTAGCGAGGTTCAAAAAGAATTATACAACACGCATCTTTACAGTGAATCGCCATCAAATGCCATTTCTGTAAAGGAAGTTAAACCCACCTATGCCGATGAAGCCGAGATTGTGGATGCACGTGTGGTCTTAAAGAATAATTTTGACACCATTTTAGCAGCGCATAATGAAGTGGTTATTTTTGGTGAGGATGCCGGACAGATTGGAGATGTAAACCAAGGCTTAGAAGGGTTGCAAGCAAAATATGGTGCCCTTCGTGTGGCCGACACAGGAATTCGAGAAGCGACAATTATGGGACAAGGAATAGGTTTGGCATTACGTGGTTTACGACCCATTGCTGAAATACAATACCTTGACTATTTACTTTACGGGATGCAAATCTTAAGCGATGATTTATCTACCCTACGTTATAGAACCGTTGGAAAACAAAAAGCGCCGTTAATAGTGCGTACACGTGGGCATCGACTTGAAGGTATTTGGCATTCAGGATCCCATATGGGAGCGGTCATTCATTTGCTTCGCGGAATGTATATTTTAACACCGCGAAACATGACCAAAGCTGCTGGGTTTTACAACACCTTATTGCAAACAGACGAGCCGGCTTTGGTAGTAGAAAATTTAAATGGGTATCGATTAAAAGAAAAACTACCCACAAATTTAGGTAGTTTCACCACCCCAATTGGGGTTGTGGAAACCGTAAAAGAAGGGACAGATGTAACTGTGGTTTCTTACGGATCTACCTTAAAACTGGTAGAAGATGCGGCAAAAACCTTAACGTCCGTTGGAATAGATATTGAAATTATTGATGCGCAGACCTTATTGCCTTTTGATCTCAATCAGGATGTAGTTAAAAGTGTACAGAAAACAAATCGGCTCATGATAATAGATGAAGATGTGCCAGGCGGAGCTTCTGCCTATTTATTAGATGAGATTCTCAATAAACAGGGCGCATTTACGTTTTTAGATAGTCAACCCGTCACATTGACGGCAAAACCGCATCGTCCAGCGTATGGTACAGATGGTGATTATTTTTCGAAACCATCAAACGAAGATATTATTGAGGCGATCTATGCACTAATGCAAGAGGTCAATCCAGTAAAATACAAAAGCTTATATTAAATTTTATTCTTTTAAAGGTTTTAGTTACTTTTGGAGGCTCTATAAAAACACTAAATTATCACACGAATGAAAATATCTAGGATATTAGTCCCCTTTTTTGCTTTATTTCTATGTTCAATTAGTATAAACGCGCAGGAGGATGAAACTGGTTCTTTAAATTCAGGTACTATTGAAAGTCAGTTTAATTATTTGTATAAAAAATCACCGCGATGGGAAGATTATCGCAGTGTAAAGACAAACAATCTCTTTAAATTTAGAGATAATGTTCTTGATTCATTAAAGTCGGCTCGAAAAATCTACAACGAAAGCCAAAAGGTAGTTGCTTCCCAAAAGGCGGTAATTGATTCACTTAATTTAAAATTAGACAATACCAAAGAGAATTTAAGTGTGGTAACTTCAGAAAAAGATAGTATTAAATTTTTAGGCATACCTTTAAGTAAAACAGGATACAATACTATATTGTGGTCAATCATAGGAATCCTTGGAGCTGCATTAGCCTTATTTATTGGACGCTATAAACGCAGTAACGCGGTGACTATTTTAGCTAAAAAAGATCGTTTAGAAATTGAAGAGGAATATGAAGCCCATAGACAGCGCGCCCTTGAAAGAGAGCAAAAACTACGTAGAGAGCTACAAGACGAATTGAATAAACAAAAATATGCTAGCCAAGGAGGCAGCAAAAAAAGCACAAAATAAAAGGGTCATGTAAAAAGTGTTAATCTTTTAAAATTTAACAGTTTACAAGACAATAAATCAGAAAAATACAAGTTAGTATTTGCTGATGACTTTCGTTAAAGTCTATTGTCATTGACCAAACTTAAATTTATGAATAAAAGCGTACTCGTATTTTTAATCTCCCTATTTGTTTATAGTACCAGCTTTGCTGGTTATTCAACGACTAGTTTTGATGAACATCCGATTAAAACGTCTAATTCATTTACTGCTTTTTCAGTTGACTTTTACACCAAACTTAACGACACATCTTTAGATTTTGACGCCTTTAAATTTGCTTTAAAAGGCTATGTAAAACTTCAAAACGATGAAGCGTTAACAAATACACAATTCTTAACGGTGATTGACATGAGTGTTTCGTCAAATCAAGAGCGTTTCTTTATTATTGACATGGAGACCCAGCAAATTGTTTTTAAAACACACGTGGCACATGGTCAGAATTCAGGTGGAGAATTTGCCAAGAAATTTTCAAATCGAATTAACAGCCACCAATCGAGTATTGGGTTTTACAAAACAGCCGAAACCTATATGGGTAAACACGGTTTTTCAATGCGTTTAGACGGTTTAGAATACACCAATAGTAACGCAAGAGCTAGAGCAGTAGTTATCCATCAAGCAGACTATGTAGAGAAAGATTACATCACTAAAAATGGTCGTCTTGGACGCAGTTTTGGTTGTCCGTCTTTACCCAAAGAAAATTACAACGAAATCATCCATAGTATTAAAGAGGGAAGCTGCTTATTTATTTATTATCCAGAAGAACACTACCTTGAAAAATCTACCCTTTTGAACGCTGACTTACAAGCGTAGTTTTTTCTTTAGACTGGTTAGACATTAACTGAATCCAGGTCTTGTCTAAATTATACACATCTTGATGAAATACAATATCGCCTTGTTTATTGGCTGTTGTAGGAATGTAATACAAATACACCGGTAAAACCGTATTTAGGTGCATCCATTTTTCCTTTTTTCTTTTAATAAACGTACGCAAACTATCTTGCGTGTATTTATTTTTATCCTCTTTTAAGAAAAAATCAGCTAAACTTAGGGCATCTTGCACCCGGATACATCCGTGGCTATACGCCCTAATTTCTTTACTAAAATGCGACTTGGTTGGTGTGTCATGAAAATAGATTGCATCTTTATTAGGAAAGATAAATTTAACATAGCCCAAGGCATTAATTCCTCCTCCATTTTGTCTGATTCGATAGTTAAATGATGCTGGGGTTACCTCCTTCCAATTTACACTTTTAGGATCTATGGTTTCTCCTTTTAAACTGACCTGATATTGATTTCTTTTTAAGTAGGTTGAATCATTTTGTGCTTTAACTAAAATTTCTTCTACTGAAATACGCTTGGGCACGTTCCAATAGGGGTAAGCAATTATATATTGTAGCGTGTCTACAATTTCTGGTGTTTGGTTGGACCGGCTTCCCACGACCACACGATGCTTTTGTAAGAGACTATCTCCTTCATAAACGGTCAAGTGATACGTAGGAATATTTACAAAGACATAGCGCCCACTCCATTCATTTTTCCAACGCCAGCGCTCTAAGCTCACTTTTAATTTTTGGTAGTATTCGTACGGGCTTGTTGACAAGGCACGAGCAGTATTACTACCTATCAAACTATCAGGTTGTAGCGCGTGGTCTACTTGAAACTTCGTAAGTGCACTAAGGTATAAGGAATCTTTTAAATCTTCTGATAAGTATTGATGAAGAATTAAGGCTTTTTTGGCGGCTTCTACCGACTTCAACGAATCTACTCTAAAATTAACTACAGGTACATTTTCGGTTGAAAAACTTGCCGTTTTAATATAGTTCGCCATTGCGCGTTGCAAATTTTTATAGTCTAAATGTTGTGGCTGTAGGCGCAATAAATAAGGAATTAGGCTATCCGCTTGCGCGGCCTTATTAATATAGCTAGGAAGGTTTACTGTAAATTTTTTGCGCGGAATTTCAACAATTGTGTCTACATTTTCAAGAATTCCTACATTGAGATGTTTTCCAAATTTCATGTAATTACGCGATAAGAGCAGCTCTAGATTTCCTAGGGCTTCTAGCCTTTCTTGATCTGAATTTCCATGAGCTAACTTACGCTCTGACGTATGGATCTCGTTTACCTCATAATAAAAAGGTTCTAAGCCATAGGCCTGTGCATTGGTTAATGTTGAAATTAAATCGTAAGCTATTGGGGAAAGACGCAAGGAATCTGCCGTCCAAATGGGCTGAAACTTTCGTTGAGCATATAATTGCTGTACCCACGCTAAGCTGTCTTGTTCCTGCGCAATGAGGCTTTCAAAATTACGGGTAAAATAAGTTTCAAACTCTGCTAGGTAATCTCTTTTTGGAACAGGGGCCTCTTTCTTACAAGCGCAGATGGTCAGTATAAGGGTAATGATTAAGGGAAATTTCTTCATAGCAATCACGATTCCTTTTCATTGGATTCGAGGCAAATTTACGCAAATAAATATCAACCCAGCCCCCCTTTTTCAGGGTGATTAGTTTACTACCTATAGGGCATTTGAGACACGCCTTAGGTTTACAATATTCATTTCTCAAGTGCAAAAGCCCCTGACTTTCAAGGGCATTGACCGGGGATACCCCTAGGGCTTTAAATTTTGTAATAATTTTATTTTGTTCTGGTTTTAATTGTCGCATTGTTTTTAAAAGCTGTGCTGGGTCAAAACGTCCGAGATAATTGAGGTATAAAAATTTAATGGGAATAACGGTATTGATCAATACTAATGAAATAAACTCAATTGTTAACTTTTTTGCACTTGATTTAGCTTTTGCTTTAAATGAAAAATGAGTCTTCCAAAACGTAGACACATTTATATCAAATAACCGGTAATAGTCAGTGAGATCAGTAGCTTCCATAAGCTTAGAAAACAAACGAGGCTCCTTGTGATACAACGCACATAACTGAGCAATGCGTAGGGTTGGAAAATTAGGCGGGCGTAATCTAAAAAACTGAAAGGGAATAGCACATGTTTGGGTAAGTTTTAGTGTAGTAGTCAAATGATGAAACTCGTTTTGAAGCTGCCCATAATACGGAATGTGAAGTTCTTCGTTTAGCATACCTGATTGTCCAAACAACAACGCCTCTAAACTTAAACAACGGTGCTGAACTTTTCGCAATCGACTAATTCCAACCTGTTGTGCTAAGGATTCAAAGGCATCTGCATTAACGTTTAGTCCAAAGCTTCTCGCTATAGTTTCGAACATAAGACCCTCCCAATCATTATTAAGAAATTTCAAACGATTTGACATCCGTTGCGTCTTTACTTCTAAGCGCTCTATATACATGCGTTCTAAACACAATTGTATAAGGTGCTTATTGACAGAACCAAGTTGAGGCTCACAGCTGATCCAACAGGATTTTTCTTGCATTAACGTGGCATATCGCTGGAGTAAGCTAGTAGGCACAAAGTCAGGGAGAACGAGGGTAGGTATTGGGCGGTTATTGGCATTAAAGACAGTCATATCATGTTCCCAAACCACATGCAAAATAACATTATCATAATTAGTATCTAATTCGTGTGCGTGGACATACCAATCAGATGACTTTACGTGTAGCTCAACATTTCCTGCCCAAAGTTGACCATTGATGAGGAGTTTGGCATTAAAGAAATCGGGACCAGCATTTAGATTGTGTAGTCCTGGTGAAACCACAACTACGTCACTTCCGTCTGAACATACTAAGCTTGCTTCTTTATGTATTTGAAGCTTCCATAAATAATGTAAAAAATCTTCTTTTACCATTCCCTAAAGTTACACGCCTTGAACGCTGACTCTAGGCAGGGAACCTACTTTTTTAATTAATTGTTTTTATCACATCATGTTGTGTAATAATATGGAAGTTTTCATTTCCTAAATCTACCAATACAGCTTTATTCTCCTTATTAATGAGTTGGGAGATTTTTACAATGGGGGTGTTTTTATCAACTATAGGAAAGGCTGCATTCATAATATCTTTTATGGGGGTATCAGCTATATTTTTATCTTCAAAATACAAATTAAAAATAACGCTTTCATCTACAGACCCCACAAATCCATCCTGATCAACTACAGGGATTTGAGATATTTTATAGGTTCGCATGCGCTCTATGGCATGTGACACTAATTCTTCGGTACGTACAGTTATTAATGGTTTATCAGCATGGTTTTTAATTAAATCCATAGCCACCGTAAGCTGTTCATCTAAGAAACCACGTTCGCGCATCCATTCATCATTAAACATTTTACCAACATACCTACTCCCATGATCGTGAAAAAGAACTACCACCACATCATCGGGTGTAAAATGGTCTTTTAATTGTAGGAGTCCTTTTACCGCTGATCCTGCTGAATTACCCACAAAAATTCCTTCCTCTTTAGCAAGTTTTCTTGTGTACACTGCCGCATCTTTATCGGTTACTTTGGTAAACCCATCAATTAAATCAAAATTGACATTTTTTGGTAAAATATCTTCTCCAATTCCTTCGGTGATATATGGATAAATTTCATTTTCATCAAAGATTCCTGTTTCGTGATATTTTTTAAATACTGAGCCGTAGGTATCTACGCCCCAAATTTTAATGGCAGGATTTTGTTCTTTCAAATATTTTGCCACCCCAGATACAGTTCCACCGGTTCCTACTCCCACTACAAAATGCGTAATCTTCCCATCCGTTTGCTCCCAAATTTCCGGACCGGTTTGTTCGTAATGTGCTATAGCATTAGAAGGGTTATCATATTGATTTACATACCACGAATTAGGGGTTTCGGTAGCTAATCGTTTTGAAACGGAGTAGTACGATCTTGGATCGTCTGGTTCTACATTGGTAGGACAAACAATTACCTCGGCATTGACTGCACGAAGAATGTCCATCTTTTCTTTCGATTGCTTATCACTAATGACACAAATTAAGTTATATCCTTTGACAATAGCTGCTAAGGCCAAACCCATTCCTGTATTTCCTGAAGTACCCTCAATAATTGTACCCCCGGGTTTTAGGCGACCATCTGCTTCAGCGTCTTCTATCATTTTTACGGCCATCCTATCTTTAACCGAATTACCTGGATTAAAGGTCTCTACTTTTGCTAAGACCAAGGCGTCTACCTCAGCGGTAATTTTATTTAATTTTACTAATGGCGTATTACCAATGGTTTCTAAAATATTAGTTGCGTACTTCATAAAGGACTAAGATTCTGTTCTAAATTTATGTTGCTGCAAAATTATGGAAAGCAAGTCAGATAATGGGTTAAAGGCCAAACATTTTGGGAAAAGTTTTTTTTGGTGACCGTCTCAAAACTTGTAACTTAACAAACGACCGTAAAAAACCTATTCCATACCCAAAAAACATGATAAACAACGCAGGTACAACCTTGATGGCAATGGATAAGCTCCGGGTTGTTATTGCACTGTGAATAAACACGAGGCTTAAATAGGCGATAAGTATCCATACGCCAAGGGATGACAGCGAAAAAAGCTTAGCTGAGAGGGCAAACATAGTGCCGAGAACAAATAGGCTTGGAAACCAATAGGTCACTTTGGCCGATCCGGGGTAAAGGCGATTTAAAATGGGTCTTGCTGCCCCAAAGTTATTGGTTTGACGAAAAAAGGTAGTCCAAGAAATTCTACGCTTATGGTAGACAAAAGCCTTTGGAATAAAAGCTGTTTCAACCTGTGCCTGCCAGAGCCGAAAGGTCAAATCTATATCCTCACCAACCGTCATTTTAGAAAAGCCTCCTGTTAAGGTATACGCTTTTTTTGAAATTCCCATATTAAAACTACGCGGTTGAAAGTTTTTTACATTTTTATTCCCTCTTATCCCGCCTGTCGTTAACACGGAGGTCATAACGTAATTAATTGCCTTTTGAAGTACTGAAAAAGACCCATGTGCTGCATCTGCTCCACCAAACCCATCGGTATAATGTGCTGAAAGTGCGGTGCGAACTGCCGCTATATACGTTGGTGGCAAAATACAATCGGAATCTAAAATAATAAAGTAATTTCCGTTGGCTCGATCCATTCCGAAGTTTCTCGATTGTCCGGCCCCAGTATTTGATTTGTAATAATACTGCAAGTTTAAGGCACCCTTAAAGGTTTCACAAATGTCTTCTGCCTTTAGACTTGAGCCATCTTCTACAACAATGACTTCAAACTGGGCATCTGTTTGTTGTGTTAAACTATCAAGTAAATCGGCTATTTCTTGTGGCCGATTATAAACGGGGATAATAATAGAGAATTGTAAGTCCAAACGATATAATTAACCTCAAAGATACGTTTTGGTTTAGAATACTCCATAAAAAAAGGCCCTCAAATTGAGGGCCTTGGACAACATGATTTCACGCTGTTAATTTTTTAAGATTTTAAAGGTTCCTGAACTATTACCCACTACAGCTTTAACAAAATAGGTACCCGGTGTAAGAGACGACAAATCTACTTCAGTAGTTAATTCACCTTGACGAACTTGTCTCATTTGTTTTCCAAGAATTGAATATATTGTTACTTCGTCAATCGCTTCGTCAGCACTCATTTTTAAGATATCATTTACAGGGTTAGGGTAATATTTAAATCCTTTTAGCACCAACTTATCAATAGATAAAGTTGAGGTACTCAACGACAATTCAAACACCCCTTCTGGCCCATCAACGGTTCCGCTAGGATGTGCGATGTTTATCAAATAGGTAACACCTAATGTTGAAGAGAAGGTTAGGGCTTCTACCACACTATTTCCACCAATATTCTTTGTAGCTACACAGGTCAGGGCAGCACAGGTTCCGGTATATACCCCTATACCTGCATTCCATGAGGTAGGACGAACAGTAATTGAAATATCTCCACCATCACCTAGGACTGAAAACCAAACTCCGTCGTTCAGCGGATCACATCCTGTGGCGGTTACAAAACCACCTGTGTTAGTTGCTGAGGTAGCATCGTACGAACGATCAAAGGGTAAGCTTGTAATTGTTTCAACATCGCTACAATCATCATTTGATATTAAAGTTGGTGCTGTACCAACACACACATCAAAATTAGTCGTTGCACCGGCAGATGTACTGTTTGAAAATACCCGAAGAAAATAGGTGTTTCCTACGGTTAAGCCAGTCATGGTACTTATTTCAGGATCACTACAAAAAATAGCACTCATCGTACCACAATCTGCAGATACTCCACCGTCATATCCCATTAGGTATAAATCGGTCGGTGAACCTCCGGTAACTGATAAGGTAATTTTATGCGAAACATCAGTAGCGACAAATTTAAACCACACGTCATCACCTGCCTTAAAATTTGGTAAGGCTGGGTCTGTACCCGAACAACCACTTGGCGCTGTAGATGCTGTTGCACCCGCTAAGGTTCCAGACGTTGTAGCTCCACATAAAAAATTAGTATTTACGGTCAAATCTGTAGCATTTGCACAGTCATCATTTGATGGCGCGGCTGATACAACTTCATTGGCTATCGAGTTTGCATTTACTTGCACAGAAGCGACAAATAAAAAAGCGACAAACAATCCTGCGATAGTTTTCATATTCATAATATGGTTGATTTAATAGTTTATTAACCTTTTAAACGTATAAAAAGACAAAAAAGTATGTGTAAAATCAATTTATTGCCTTAGGGACAAAAAAAGTGTTAATGTGTTTATTTTCAGCTAATTACTTCCTAATCTTTACTAAAATAATCCATCACTGATTGACTTACTCCCATATTTGAAAATCCTCCATCATGAAACAAGTTCTGCAGGGTAACCTTTTTTGTAAGATCAGAGAACAACGTTATGGTATAATCTGCACAGTCTTGGGCGCTGGCATTACCTAAAGGCGACATCTTATCGGCATAGGCAATAAACCCATCAAATCCTTTTACCCCTTTACCTGCAGTGGTTGGAGTTGGACTTTGAGAAATAGTATTAACCCGCACTTTTTTATCGCTGCCAAAAAAGTAGCCAAAACTACGTGCAATAGATTCAAGATAGGCTTTATTGTCTGCCATATCATTATAATCAGGAAATACACGTTGCGCAGCCATATAGGTTAGTGCCACGATAGACCCCCATTCATTCATGGCATCTTTTTTATAAAGTACATTCATCACTTTGTGGAAAGACACTGCTGAAACGTCCCATCCTTTGGTAGTAAAATCGTAATTTGACGCTGTATAGGGAACCGATTTTCTCACATTAACCGACATACCAATAGCGTGCAACACAAAATCTAATTTCCCGCCTAGAATGGTCGTGGCTTGATCGACCAAATGCTCTAGATCTTCCATTTTGGTAGCATCAGCGGGTACAATTTGCGAATTTGTCTTTTCGGCTAAGGTTTTAATTGCTCCCATGCGCATGGCAATTGGTGCATTGGTTAAAACAAAAGTAGCCCCTTCTTCATGCGCTCTTTCGGCCGTTTTCCACGCGATTGAATTTTCATCTAAGGCTCCAAAAATTATGCCTCGTTTTCCTTTAAGTAAATTGTACATAGTAGGTTATTTAAGTAATGAACTTACAAAATTAATAGATTCAAATTAAACCTTGCAAGCCCTTATAGATTATTGATTTAATAATTGCTTAGCATGCAATATAGCCGAATCTGTTAATTTCTTTCCACTGAGCATCATAGCCACCTCTTCTACCCGTTCTTCGGGACTTAATTTGGCAATATTTGTTTTTGTGTCAGTCTCATTATCCGTTTTAAACACTTTATAATGATTTGCACCTCTTGCTGCTATTTGGGGTAAGTGGGTTATTGCAATTACTTGCATATGAGCACTCATGGCAGCCATGATGGCTGCAATACGATTTGACACTTCGCCCGACACCCCGGTATCAATTTCATCAAATATAATTGTAGGTAATTCGGCATATTGACTCAGTACGTATTTTACCGCAAGCATAATTCGTGACATCTCTCCCCCTGAAGCCACTTTTTTTAGCGATTCAAAATGCCCTCCCTTATTCGTAGAAATTGTAAAGGTCAATTCATCTTTTCCATTATTATAGTACGTATCACTTGCATTAAGGTCTAGTTTAAACCGAGTATTTGACATTTCTAATTGGACTAAGACCGCTTCTATTTTTTGGATAAATACAGGGATTGCTTTTTTTCGCGCGGCATGAATTTTAGTCGCCAGTAGATCTAATTTACGTGCACTTTGCTCACGTTTACTTTCTACTTCTGCAAGTTGTTCGGCCCCATTTTCAACCAGAGCAACTTTTGATTCTAAATCGTCTTTTATATGATGTAACTCCGCGATTGACGAAACGGCGTGTTTTTTATACATATCATATAGCAACTGCAGTCTATCATTGTATTGTTCAATTTCTGCGGGACTAAAATCTATATCTTCATTTGAGGCTTCAATTTCACCCGCAATATCTTCTAATTCAATTTTTAACGAGTTTATTCTATCAAATAATTGCGCGTATTGATTACTATACTTACGCAACTTACCTGCAATGCCCAGGTAGGTGTTTAATTGCGCCAACAAACCTATTTCTTCTGCATCTGTCAATTGCTGCGCCTGTCTAAGTTGGGCGGCAATTTCTTCCACATGATTGAGCTTTTCTAATTGCTCTTCAAGTTGCTCTTGTTCATTGGCTTCAAATTTAGCTTCCCTTAACTCTTGATACAAAAAAGCATTATAGTCAAATTGTTTTTGTGCTTCGCTCTGCGCTAATTGCAGGCTATTCAATCGCTGTTGGATTTGCTTATACACCTTTAATTCACGTTCATAGTGTGCCAAATCGTCTGCTGTATTTGCTAGCGCATCTAAAATTGCAAACTGATATTTTGTTTCTGCTAATTGAAGAGTTTGATGTTGAGAATGCACATCAATGAGACGCTCACCTAGCTGAGACAGTACATTTAAGGTTGTTGGAGTATCATTAATAAAGGCTCTTGATTTGCCATTGGGTAAAATTTCCCTACGGATAATGGTACGTTTTTCAAAATCCAAATCGTGTTCTTCAAAAAAAGAAGTCAAACCATACGCAGCTATTTCAAAATCTCCTTCTATAATACATTTTTGATCTTTTTGCTTTAAACTGCCAAGATCTGCTCGTTTGCCTAGAATTAAGGCCAAGCCACCTAATACAATAGACTTACCTGCACCCGTTTCACCGGTGATAATAGAAAATCCTTCGTTAAAATCAACATTTAATTGATCAATAAGGGCATAATTTTTTATAGAAAGCGTTGCTAACATAGGGTTTACAAAGGTACAAATTTGGAAGTCAAACTTATGCAAAAAATTCGAAATGACCGGTAGTTTTACGACGGAGCTTTTGACTTCGTTAAGCACTCTTTTACGCAACATCTCTTTATAAAAGTACTACCTACCTGGCAACATCATACACCGCCTTAGCCTAGGTTAAATACAGCATCACAAGGCCACTTTATTAAATTAACTTTTATACAAGGAAGGTAGGTTATAGTAGGTAGATTTTGGAGCAGAATGCCCTTGCGCTAATGCCTTAGATCTGATCCCATTTTTCTCTAAATGTAGGGTAAATGTTAAGTAGCATTTCTTTGAGTTTAAGGTCTTCGTTTATTGATGGTCCATCACTAAAAATGTCTACAATTTCATCGGCTTTAGCGTCAATAAAAACACGTAACACGTAAGCATTAGCCCTTCTATTGTACACCTTTTGAAGTCGATTAAGTGCGGTGGCAATTTGTTTTTTACTTTCTTTTTTATCCTCCGCCATAAGGTCTATTCCTTTAAGATGATACTCGTAATATAGCAATCTAAAATCTTCAAAACTTGGGGATAATAAATTTTCGTTGAGTTGATATCGGGTCGTATTACCATCAATTCTATTCCATCCAGCATAACCTCCTTGTTGCGCTAAATTCACAACATTTTCGGCTTTTTTATGGTATACTTCTCCCCCTTTTGGTGCAAAAGAATCTCCATCAAGGCCTAAAACGGTGTATACGTAAAAGGTTAAAATAGAAACTAGATTTGACTCAAAACTACTTTCATTAAAGCGAAGTGTTTCAAACTCGCGATAGGTAAACGAGAGTTGATCATCCTTATAATTTAACAAGGAGGTTTGGTAACTCGAATTATAGACAGGCCGACTGGCTTGAATTTGAATACTTCCTTTAAACTCATTGGTTGCCGGACTCTCTAAGATGTTTAAGGTAAACGTACAGTTAATTTTTTCTTGCGACTTATAATTTTTATCCGTCCATTTTGTATTGTTCAAGTATTCACCAATAGCTTGTTGTAAGTTTTGAAAAACTCGTTGATTAGAATTTTGAATTTGCTCGGCATTAATTACAACTTGAGCATTCAATTCTTGCGCTTGTAGGGTAGCACTAAGACAAAGGAGAAAGATTACTAATAGGTTACGCATGAATTTCGTTTAAAATTTCAGTAAAAATATCTTGAGCCACAATATCTTTGCTTTTTAACGCAAAGTTTACAGTACGATTATCGGCATGAATAACCGTTACTTTGTTGGTTGCACTTTTAAAACCAGCTCCTTTATCTTGTAACGAATTTAACACGATCATATTTAAATTTTTACGTGTTAATTTTTCTTTAGCATTTTCTAATTCATTAGTTGTTTCTAAGGCGAAGCCCACCAAAAACTGCTGTTTTTTAGTCTGACCAAGCGAGGCTAGTATATCTTTAGTTTGCACCAATTCAATAGCCATGGTTGCCGTTTTCTTTTTAATTTTTTGCGTGGCCACACGATTAGGTTTAAAATCAGCAACGGCAGCCGACAAAATAGCGATATCTACCTGTGAGTAATACTGATGACACGCTAAATACATGTCCTCTGCACTTACCACATCTACTCTATGAATTAACGTATGATTTACAATTTCATTGGATGGACCACTGATTAAATACACTTCAGCACCTAATTTTGCAGCAACTTTTGCCAGTTCAAAACCCATTTTACCTGAAGAGTGATTGCCTATAAACCGGACGGGGTCTATAGCTTCGTAGGTTGGGCCAGCGGTAATTAATACTTTTTTATCCTTGAGCGGTAGTCCTTTACGAATATCATTTTCGACAAATGTGAGTATGTGTTCGGGCTCAGCCATTCGACCTTCACCGACCAATCCGCTTGCTAATTCACCACGTTCGGCCGGAATCATTATATTTCCAAACTCAGTTAGGGTTGCTAGGTTTTCTAGGGTTGAAGGGTGCTTATACATATCTAGATCCATGGCTGGAGCTATATATACCTTACATTTTGCCGATAAATACGTGGCTAAAACCAAATTATCGCAAGTTCCTGAAGCCATTTTTGCCAAGGTGTTGGCGGTGGCTGGCGCAATGATGAATACGTCGGCCCAAAGACCTAAATCTACATGATTATTCCACTCTTCATTATCATTGGTAGTATCGTAAAAGGTAGAGTGTACAGGGTTTTTGGAAAGCGTTGATAATGTCAAGGGAGTGACAAAATCTTTAGAAGCAGGTGTCATGATGACTTGCACCTCAGCACCTGCTTTAATAAATAATCGAACCAAATAGGTGGTTTTATAAGCAGCAATTCCGGCACTAATGCCAAGTAGGATTTTTTTACCGCTTAAAACTGACACCACTATTCTTTTTGGTCTGCTGGTACATCAGGATTTCTATAATAGATTTTACCCTCTAACCATTCTTCAACTGCAATAGCAGTTGGCTTAGGTAATTTTTCGTAGAAACGAGAAACCTCAATTTGTTCTTTATTTTCAAAAACTTCTTCAAGACTATCGTTATGCGTTGCAAATTCTTCAAGCTTATCAATTAACTCTTTTTTCAAATCATCATTGATTTGATTTGCACGCTTCGCCAATATTGAAATCGACTCATAAATATTATGCGTAGGCGCTTCAATTTTGGTTCTGTCATAAGTAACCGTAGTTACTGGAGCTTCAGAATTTTTATAATCCATTGTTTTTTATTTTTGCTATTATTTCGTTTGTATTTTGCAATTCTTTCGTCAAATTGTCATTCATATTTGTCAATTCTTTTAGCTTTTCAGAATTTGGAAAAGTCTCTTTAAATTTTTCATATACTGACATTGCGAATTTTAAACGGTCTTCCTTTTTATTTAGTACACTTCGCATCCCTAAATCATGGGCGGCTAAAAATTTATAATAAATAGCATCCTCTTTAAGTGAAGTTCCAAAGTAATCTTCTAAAAAATTATCAAAAGCGGCTATGGCGGCTTTATAAAATTCGGTATGGTAATACTGCTTCGCAATATTAAAATGTTTTAATTCTATGCGATCATTAAGTTCATCAAAATATTTATTTGATTCAGCAATCTTATCAGATTCAGGATATTTATCGATAAAACGCTGTAATGCGATCATGGCTTGTTGGGTATATGCCTGGTCTAAACTTGATTTAGGTGCCAACTGATAAAAGCTCATAGCCGCCATGTAAGTAGCGTCTTCAATTTTTGAACTCTTTGGGAAGTTACCAATAAATCTATTAAAGTGATATTGCGCAGATTCGTATTGTTTTGTTTGATATAAACAATCTGAATACATATATTGAATACGCTCTAACTGTGGTTTCCCTGCATACTGAGGAACAACTTTTTCAAATAAATTTGCCGCCTTTCTATATTCTCCTGATTCATAATAATCAGAAGCCATTTTGTATTGTTTATCTACCGGTCCTTTATTTAACACTTTTTGATATTCACCACAAGCGGTAAAAAGGATGGCTACAAATAATACGACACTATATCTCTTCAATAAATGCATTTTGCAAAAGTACTTATTTAAAATGGATTAATAAAAACAATTTTTTACTGAACCGTCAAAGGTAAATTGCTTTTAAAAATGACCATTGAAAAGTTTATTAAATGTTTGTTAAACTGTAGTTGACGTTGTACTAAGAAGAAACCAACACTGATTTAGATTACATTGGGGGTTCACCTGCCGAAGACGTTACGGTTAATTGCTTTACGTCATTATCAAAGAGGTAAAGACCTCCTTTATCGTCTCCAATTAAATTAATCTTATCTAAGATGGTGCGTGCTAATGCTTCTTCTTCAATTTGTTCTGAAACATACCATTGTAAAAAATTATGGGTCGCATAATCTTTACTTTCCAAACTGATATGCACCAATTCATTTATTGACTCAGACACACTCACTTCATGATCAAATAAGGTTTGAAACATTTCTTTAAACGACCCAAACGACATGGCTGGGGCCTTAAGTGACGAAATTTTAGCATGTCCTCCACGTTCATTAATGTATTTAACCAATTTTAGCATGTGCATGCGTTCTTCATCTGAGTGCGCATACATAAACGCCGCAACACCTTCAAAACCCTGTGTTTCAGCCCATGATGCCATTGATAAATACACCTGCGACGATTCTGCTTCAACTGTAATTTGCGCATTAAGCGCTTTTTCCATTTCCGTACTTAACATAAAATCCTATTTATAGTGGGCTACAAAAGTACGGATTTTTTCCTGTAATACAGGTGTTGCCGCGACCAAAGGAAGTCTAACCTGCGGTCCACAAATATCAACACAAGACAACAAATATTTAATTCCTGCGGGGTTCCCTTCCTCAAAAATATAATCAATACTGTTCATCAATTCGTAATGCAAAGCTGCCGCACGCTTTGCTTCGCCATTAAGGGCCGCTTTAATCATGCTTGAAAAATTCATGGGTACCCCTTGTCCAATTACAGAAATTACTCCCGCACCTCCGCAAAGTGTCATAGGTAAGGCAAGCATATCATCGCCAGAGATTACTAAAAATTCATCTGGAACATTCTGCAATAAGCGCATGGCTTGTTCCATATTTCCTGCCGCTTCCTTTACCCCAATGATGTTAGAAAAATCTGACGCTAACCGCACAATGGTTTGCGGAGCCATGTTCATTGCGGTGCGCCCTGGCACATTATAAAGCAAAATGGGTAGACTACACGCCTGCGCGATGGCTTTAAAATGCTGATACATTCCTTCTTGACTTGGCTTATTGTAATAGGGAGACACTGATAATACCGCATCAAAGTGAGTGAGATCAGTCTCTTTAATTTCTTGAACTACAGCGGCCGTATTATTTCCACCAATACCAAGTACCAATGGTAATCGGCCGTTATTTACCTCAATAATTTTGGATTTTACCACTTCTTTTTCGGCTGCGGTTAAGGTTGCCGGTTCACCAGTCGTACCTAAGACCACAAGATAGTCTACTCCGTTTTCAATTTGAAAATTTACTAAACGTTCTAACCCCTGTACATCAAGGCTTAAATCGTCATTAAAAGGGGTCACTAGCGCTACACCCGTTCCAATAAATACACTCATTCAATCAAGTTTAAAATTTTAAGATATCTAATTAACTCTTCGTTAAAGATATCTATCTTGTTTCCGTCTACTGCAATCATGAAGTCGTATATATTCTGGAGATCAGTATCGGCAAACCCAATTTTAAATTTGGCTCTTGATTTTAATGCAACAAGATTGGTATACATACTTTTATCATTGCAATAATTAATTAGAATATCAAAACGATGTTCTATAAAATCTGCCACATTTGGCACCTTAATCTTACCGTACATTCCAAAATCCTTATCACTAAAGGTATTGTAATGTTGCTTGACATAATCGTCTTTCACATTTTCAAATATCAGAATATCAATACGGTTATGAGGCATATCAAATTTCTGACTTAAGTTTCGCGATATATCATAACTTCCAAAAAGCCTTGAATCTGCTAGAACTCCTACCCGTAGGATAGCTCTTGGTATTTCGCCATGCTCATTTCCTGCTTTTTTTAGCAATTTTTGATAATGCTGTGCGGTAGTTTTTCTCCTTAATCCGGCTAAACTCATGATTTGTGGGTAAAATTAATCAATATGAAATGTTTACTAGTGATTAAACAAAATTTAAACGAATTTAGTCTACCAAGTATAAAATTAAACACCAAAAAGCGCTTTAGCGCCCTCTTTAGGCAGCCATAATACAGGTTGGTTAGTCAACCCAAGCAGGTCAGCTACCCCCTTTACATATGCCATATACCCGTTATAAAACTTCGCCCGACTCTTTTAGTTTTTCGGCATTTTCTGCCAACTTCAATTCCTCTATAATTTTATGAATGTCACCGTTAATGATATTATTAAGATCGTATAAGGTCAAGCCAATTCTGTGTTCTGTAACCCGTCCTTGCGGATAGTTATACGTTCTAATTTTGGCAGATCTGTCTCCACTAGAGACCATACTTTTTCTACGGGCAGCATCTTCTGCTTGTTTCTTGGCTAGTTCAGATTCATACAACCTCGAGCGAAGTACTTTTATTGCCTTTTCTAAATTTTTATGCTGTGATTTTTGATCTTGACATTTTGCTTCAATTCCGGTAGGAATATGCTTAAGCTGAATTGCGGAGTAGGTGGTATTCACACTTTGCCCACCTGGCCCCGTTGATGTAGTTCTTATAATTTTTACATCTTTCATATCGAGTTCTACATCAAACTCTTCTGCTTCGGGAAGCACCATCACGGTTGCGGCAGAAGTATGTACTCTACCTTGTGTTTCGGTTTGCGGTACGCGCTGCACCCGATGCACTCCAGCTTCGAATTTCATATCTCCGTAAACATCCTCACCAGAGATACTAAAAATCACCTCTTTAAACCCACCCGAAGTACCTTCACTTACATCAACCACTTCTGTCTTCCATCCTTTATCAGCACAAAATTTTGTATACATTCTATACAGGTCACCGGCAAAAATACTTGCTTCATCTCCTCCTGTACCCGCTCTAATTTCAACCATTACATCCTTGGCATCTTCAGGGTCTTTTGGGATCAGCATAAATTTAATATCGGCTTCTAATTTAGGTAAGGATGCGTTGGCCTCATCCAATTGCATCTGGGCCATTTCAACCATTTCAGCATCAGATCCATCGCTAATAATTTCATTAGCTTCTTCAATATTTTGCATCAATTGGCTATACTCCGCTCCTACGTCAACAATGGCTTTTAAATCTTTATACTCTTTATTAAGCTTTACATACCGCTTTTGATCTGCAATAATATCAGGTTGAATAATCAAATCTGACACTTCATCAAAACGTTGTTTTACAATTCGCAATCTGTCTAACATCCTCAAAATTTTATACCTGCAAAGTAAAGAAATATTTTGAACTCAACTAGGGTTTGAGCACTGTGTTTTTTTACGGGTTGCTTTTCAGTATCCAACTTGTCTTCACCTAAATTCAACGTTCCTAAGCCTTGTCTAAGCTGGATAGCTAACTAAAACCTTGTCTTCAAAAGGAAAAGGCACCCCATCTCAAAAAAAAAATTATATTTGTTCTCAATGTAAAATTATCCCTATGAAAAAAATTGCCTTATTCGCTTTATGCTTACTTTGTATTCAATGTGGAGATAAAAAGGAAAAAGAGAATACACCAAAAAATGCGAATACCATTGATGGAAAAGCGTTATTTACCTCAAAAACATGTGTAACCTGCCATGCCCTAGACCAAAAAATTATTGGACCATCTATTAAGGATATGGTGTCAATTTACGCAGAGAAAAAAGGTGATTTTGTGCAATTTTTAAAAGGTAAAGCTGACCCCATTGCATCGACAAACGCATCTGATATAGCGATTATGAAAGCCAATCTTACTGGTATTCTTAAAGACGCTACTCATGAAGAATTACAAGCCTTGGCGAACTATATGAAGGAGGTTGGAAAGTAGATTAAACGCTTAAAATTTCAACTAAACAAATAGCAAATCTCAACCCAAAATTTACCTTTACCACAGGTTGATTATTTTATATTTTGATTGTTGAATTAGGTTAAGCGACGTTGATTATTTTTTTTAACTAATTCTTGTTTGCCCCCACGATTAGGCACCACTGAACAAAAATCAATTCGTTTTAATCGTTATAAGTGGTCCTATTATTTGTTCGTTCTCTTTTGGGTAATGCTATCTAAGCACGGCAAAATCAAATTATAATTTGATAAAAATAACATATCACCTAAACCCATAAATAGTTGATACTTTTTCTACCTTTGCGACCATGAGGAGAAAAACCAACAAAGTCATTTTTGAGGATATTGAAGTGATTGATGCAGGCGCCAAAGGTAAAGCGGTTGCTAAAGCACCAGACGGACGTGTCATATTTTTATCCGATGCTGTTCCGGGTGATATTATTGATGTTCAAACCCTTAAAAAACGTAAATCTTATTACGAAGGGAAGATATTGACCCTTAAAAAGGCTTCTAAACGCAGGATAGAACCTGTATGTCAGCATTTTGAAAACTGCGGGGGGTGTAAGTGGCAGCACATGAATTACGAAGACCAACTTTACTTTAAACAAAAAGAAGTAAGTAATAATTTGGTGCGTATTGGCCATGTTGAATTGCCTGAAATAAGCCCAATACTAGGGGCCAAAAAGCAGTACTTTTACCGTAATAAAATGGAATTCTCATTTTCGAGTAACCGCTGGTTAAGCTTGGAAGAAATTAAATCTGACGCAACTATTGACAATAGAAATGGGTTGGGGTTTCACATTGCAGGAATGTGGGATAAAATTTTAGATATAGAAAAATGTCATTTGCAGGAAGATCCATCTAATGCCATACGGAATGAAATTAAGGCTTTTGCCAATCAACATGAGCTTGCCTTTTTTGACCCCAGATCTCAAACTGGTCTTTTGCGTACAATGATGCTTCGGATTGTGTCTACAGGAGAAATCATGCTAGTCATTCAATTTTACGATAATGACCAAACAAAACGGAATTTATTATTAGATCACCTTGCAAGCACTTTTCCAAAAATCACCTCATTACAATATGTGGTTAATCAAAAGTCAAATGACACTATTTACGATCAAGAGGTGGTTTGCTATAAGGGCCGTGATCATATATTTGAAGAAATGGAAGGCTTGCGTTTTAAAATAAATGCAAAATCATTTTACCAAACCAATTCGGAGCAAGCTTATGAATTGTATAAAGTTACCCGCGATTTTGCTCAATTAACGGGGAAGGAAACTGTGTATGATTTATATACCGGTACAGGTACTATTGCTCAATTTATTGCCAAAGATGCAGCCAAGGTAATTGGAATTGAAAGTGTACCTGAAGCCATAGCCGATGCAAAAGCTAATGCAATTGCCAATGGCATTGAGAACACCTCTTTTTATGTGGGCGATATGGCAAAAATATTTACAGATGAATTTATCACTACCCATGGTGTTCCTGACGTTATCATTACCGATCCACCGCGTGATGGCATGCATAAGGCAGTGGTAGCACAACTTTTAACAATTGTTCCAAAAAGAATTGTGTATGTCAGTTGTAATTCTGCCACCCAAGCTAGAGATCTTGCCTTATTAGATGAGACCTACCGCATTGTGAAATCGCAAGCGGTTGATATGTTTCCGCAGACGCATCATATAGAAAATGTTGTACTTTTGGAACGTAGAACGGAGTAATGAATTGGATTAGCAGCATACGTATGAAAAAAAATATGGCGCGGTACAAGCGCGTACTAGGATTGAACACGCCAACCAAACTACTCGTGATTTTTGCACTATTTGGAGGTCTCATTGCTTGCGAACGCGATGAAATCTGTATTGACAGCATAACCCCTCATTTAGTGATCCGTTTTTATGATCAGGAGTCACCGGAAGCGTTTAAAACCCCAAATTTAGAAGTACAAATCATTGGCTTAACGGATACCCTAAGTTTTACTTCAGATTCTATTGCCTTACCGCTAAATGTTAATAGCAGTCAAACCTCCTTTATTTTGAGTTCCATAGAAGGAACTGAGCGCAATGCAGATACCTTAACAGTAGTCTATGATGTAAACGACCTCTTTGTTGGTCGTGCCTGTGGATTCAAATCAATATTTTTAAATCCGGTGTACCAACGTACCCCCGATAGTGACAACTGGATTTCGAGTTTTATATCGACCAATGACTTAATAGAAAACGAAGAAAATGCGCATCTCAATATATTTCATTAGACTTTGCTTAATTTTGTCTTGTACCCTACTCACCGCGCAAGAAAATGCGCAAATTACCGACACTATCGTTAAACAACGCTATGGGTTACGACTGGGTATAGATCTTTACAACCCAATTTATACTGCCATTGATCAACATCGCAAGGGCTTAGAAATTGTGGGTGACTTTAGACTAAGTAAGTCTTATTTTGTTGCCGCCGAAGTTGGCTATTTAACCTTTGATGGTCAAGAAGATTTCTTTACCTATTCAACGGATGGTTCTTATCTTAAGATTGGACTCGATTATAATGCGTATGAAAATTGGTTAGACATGGAGAATCTTATTTATGTTGGGTTTCGATATGGATTTAGTAGTTTTAGTCAAACGCTACATAATTACACCATTAATAATGACCCTATATTTGACCTTACGCCTCGCGTTGTTACTGGACAAAAATACAGTGGGTTAAACGCTCATTGGGGTGAATTTGTGGTTGGTGTAAAAGCTGAACTAGTAAAAAATGTTTTTTTGGGTTTTAGTTTTAGTGGAAAAAAAATGTTAAGCACCAAAGAACCCACTAATTTTAGAAATCTTTATGTCCCTGGGTTTAATCGCGTTTTTTTAAATGATTTTGGGTTTGGAGTCAATTATACAATTAGCTATATGATTCCTTTTTTTAAGAAAAATAAGTAATCAGAATTTAGTTGGCAGTTTTTAGACTGTAGGTTTCAGGTTTCAGCTCATTGGCTAACGTAACATTCCTCACTAGTAGCACTTCTGCCATGCTAAAAATGATTGCAACTAACATTTTCTCAATCGGATAGAGTTCCTTAAATTTACCGTAGAAAATAAACGTATATGAAAAACATTCCGAGTGTAGATTTAGCCGATTTTTTATCAGATGATCCTAAGCGCAAGGCTCAGTTTGTTTCTCAACTAGGTAAGGCCTATGAAGATATTGGTTTTGTTGCCTTGAGAAACCATTTTTTAAGTGATGAGCTGGTTGATCAACTGTACAAAGAGATCAAATTATTCTTTGATTTACCGATAGAAACAAAGCGTTCATATGAAATTGAAGGAATTGGTGGTCAGCGCGGTTACGTTTCGTTTGGAAAAGAGAGTGCAAAAGGCAAAAAGGAAGGCGATTTAAAAGAGTTTTGGCATTTTGGTCAATACGTTGAAGACAATGATAAATTAAAGGCTGAATATCCTGACAATGTGCAGGTATCGGAATTGCCAAATTTTAATAAAGTTGGTAAAGAAACCTATAAAATGCTTGAAAAAACAGGCGTTTTTGTCTTGAGAGCCTTGGCCTTATTTTTAGACTTAGACGAATTGTATTTTGACAAGTTTGTACACAATGGGAATAGTATTTTACGCCCCATTCACTATCCACCTATTACAAGCGAGCCTAAAAATGCCGTCAGAGCTGCAGCACATGGAGATATTAATTTAATCACCTTGCTGATGGGAGCGCAAGGCAAAGGCCTACAAGTTCAAAATCACAAAGGCGAATGGTTAGACGCTATTGCGGCACCAGACGAATTAGTTATCAATGTAGGTGATATGTTATCTAGACATTCTAACAATAGATTAAAATCTACCATCCATCGTGTAGTAAATCCGCCTAGAGAATTATGGGGAACCTCACGTTATTCCATTCCGTTTTTTATGCATCCTATTAGCGAAATGCCTTTAAATTGTTTAGCTAATTGTATTGACGAGAATCATCCTAAATTATATGAAGATATCACTGCAGGCGATTTCTTAACGGAACGATTGATTGAATTAGGCCTGATAAAAAAATAAAACGTTCTTTTGTTAACGCTAAAGAAACGATCGCAACACAATACTACATGGACTTACAAGACCAATTAAAAAATCTTTTTCCGGAACACATCCCTGAAAAGGAACCCCAAGCGAAGAAAAGTGACGTATGGCTTCAAGACGACCCTATTATTTGTAAATATGAAAAGCGAAAAGGGAAACCCATTACCATTTTAGAAGGCTATAATGGGGCTCAAGAGGATTTTAAAAAATTAGCAAAAAAAATAAAGACCACTTTTAGTGTAGGGGGTAGTTTTAAAGATGAAAAGATTATCATTCAAGGTGATTATCGCGATAAAATTATGGCAATGTTACAAGAAATGGGCTTTAATGTTAAACGTGTAGGAGGATAATATGAGGAAATTATTAGCATCAGAACTTATCTTAAATGAGGATGGCAGTATATACCATCTCAACCTTAGACCAGCACAAATTGCCGACACTATTATAACGGTTGGAGATCCTGACCGAGTGAATGAAGTTACCAAACATTTTGATGAGATTGAATGTACAGTATCGCGACGGGAATTTAAAACAACCACTGGAACCTACAAAAAAAAACGAATTAGTGTTATATCAACGGGAATTGGAACTGATAATATTGACATTGTGCTCAATGAATTAGATGCGTTGGTTAATATTGATTTTAAACAACGTACGATCAAGCCTACCTTAACCAGCTTGGACATTATTAGAATAGGTACTTCAGGAAGTATTCAAAAAGACATTGAGGTGGGGAGTTTGCTTGTTTCGACTAAAGCAATTGGCCTTGACGGAATGATACACAGTTATGATAGCCAAGCGGTACGGGATGTGAAATTAGAGGATGCCTTTATACGTCAAACCCAATGGTCATCAGACAAGGCAAGACCTTATGTAATAGAGGCGGCGCCTGAATTACTTGAAAAATTTACAGATGCACCTTTTCTGCCTGGGTTTACTGCGACCTTTAACGGATTTTATGGAGCACAAGCCCGATCTCTCCGCTTGTCATTACAAGACCAAAGCTTACACGAAAAAATTGAAGCGTTTTCATTGAACAAGGAGCGCATTACCAATTTAGAAATGGAAACAGCCGGGATATATGGCCTCGCTGCATTATTAGGTCATAAAGCGATATCATTAAACGCAATTTTAGCCAATAGAGTTAAGGGAGAATTTAGTAGCAACACGCAAAAAACAGTAGAAGAACTGATTGTTTTGACCTTAGAAAAACTTATTGAATAGGTATGGAATTATTTAATTTAGGTGGAGTACCCGAACACTTTAATCTGCCTTGGCATCACGCTATAGAATCAGGTGCTTTTGAAAAAGAAGGCCTTGAGGTTGCTTGGAAAAATTTTCCTGGCGGGACCGGAGCTATGTGCCAAGCATTACGCGAAGGCAGCATAGATGGCGCATTAATTTTAACGGAAGGTATCATTAAGGATATCATTGCAGGTAATCCTTCTAAAATTGTTAAAGTTTATGTAGCCTCTCCGTTGTTATGGGGGGTTCATGTGGATGCTCAATCTAATTTTAATGCGATGCAAGACCTTGAGCATGCGCGGATAGCGATTAGCCGATATGGCTCGGGATCGCAGTTGATGGCAAAAGTGAATGCCGTTAATCAAGCATTTGATGTAGACACATTGAACTATGTATTAGTAAAGAACTTAACAGGAGGTATTGACGCCTTAACCGATGGGGAAGCCGATTATTTTATGTGGGAACATTTTACCACCAAACCTTTGGTAGATGAAGGAATTTTTAGACGGATTGAAAATGTGACCACCCCTTGGCCTTGTTTTGTGTTTGCGGTACGCGATGAAATTCTTGCTTCTAAACAATTGGTTGTTAAACGAATTATTGATGTGATTAATAAAGTGGTTAAACCTTTTGAAAATGCAACTGATAACGATGTGTTGGTTAGCGAATTTTCTACCCGCTATCAACAACAAATCAACGATGTAAAAGCGTGGCTTGAAATTACCAAATGGGATGATCAACCTACGGTGTCTGAAGAATTAATTGAAGACATTCAAAATAAATTAGTACAATTTGGCGTTATTGACCACACAGTACCCTATCAGCAGTTAGCGAAAAAGGTATTATAACCCATTACAATCAACCTAAACCCGGTTCGTAAAACAACCAAAAACAATCAACCAAGCAATTAACCGCGACATAACAAATTATATGTTGCGGTTTTTTATTTATTTAATTCAACTGAATTTTGGATAATTAGTTTTATTTCTTTTCGATAATTTGAAGCGCTTTTACCTGTAAACGCTTTAAACTGCTTGTTAAAATGAGAAAAATTATTAAATCCACATTCAAAACAAATATCAGTAATACTTGATTTACTTTCAGTTAACAGTTTGGTTGCGTGAACAATGCGATATTCATTGACTGATTTAGTAAATGTTTTTCCTGTTACTTTTTTAAAATACCTACAAAAAGCAGGCACGGTCATAGTAACTTTATCTGCAATATCTTCTAAGGCAATATGTTCTAGAAAGTGGTTATTTATGTATTTGTAAATCACATCTATTTTTTCACTGTCTTGTTGTTGCGCCTCTATGGCATACCCATCCGCATTAAGCAAAACATAATCTTCGGCAGTAGCCAATAAGTCAAGTATTCTTAAAAGTTTAGCAAATCGATTAATTCCTTGTGTGGATGCTAAATTCTCAATTTTTGGTCCTACATATTTTTTGGTTTCTACTTTAAAAAGAACACCCTTTTTTGCACGTTCCAGTAACTTAATTATAGCGTTCATTTCTGGAAGTTCGAGCATGCTTTCCCAAAATAAATCTGGACTAAATTGCACAATTGTCTCTATACCAGTTGCAGTTAATCTATCCGTAAAGCCGTTGTGAGGTAAATTTGAACCAATGAGAATAAGCTGACTATTATTAAAATAAGAAAGGTGGTTACCAATATGTCTTTTACCTTTTCCTTGATTGACATAAACAAGTTCAACTTCTGGATGAAAATGCCATTTTTTAAATTTGGACGCCCTCTTTTTAGTATGCTGCCTAACAAGAATGGAACTTCCGAAATTTGGACTTATTTTCTCTAAGATGGGTTTTTGTATCAGCATACCTTATTATTGGTTACAAAATTAAACTATTTGATTCAAAGAAACTATGCAAAATTAATCACAATCTATGCTATTTTAACCCCTACCCTCTGTATTAACAAATTGAGTGATAATTTAGCATATAAATTGGTCAAAATTGTTGTTTTTATCATGAGAATGCTCTTTTAAATTTGCCCTATAATTTAATTAAACTATTATGAAAACAATTAAGAAGAGTTTACTAGCCGTATTTATGTTAACAGTATTCATGGGACATGCAACCCTGAGTACGCCTACAATGGTACATGTTAACCTTAAAAAAACAACCTTACAGCTCAACAATGTTAAACCTGGGCAAAAGTTAGTCATGAAAGATCAAAAAGGGCAAGTTCTTTATCGTGAACCTATAGAACAATCAGGAGTTTACAGTAGAGATTTTGATCTATCTTCTTTACCCTCTGGGGAATATTCATTTGAACTAGATCAAGGTTTTGCCATACTTATTGTTCCATTTAATGTACTTAATTCAACCATAGTTTTTCAGGAACAGAAAAAGAAACTAATCATAAAACCAATTATTTCAATAGAAAAAAATAAAGTAAAAATTGGCCGATCACCCCTCACTGACGCTCCAATTAAGGTCCGCATATATTTTGAATCAGAACCAACTGAAATTATCTATAGAGATGAAATTGAACCAGCCAAAAAAGGGTTTAGAACGTATACATTACAACAAGATGTCTCTGGGCAGTATCGTGTTGTATATGAATCAGAAGGTCGTGTATACACAAAACAATTTAAAATTTAACTACTCAACTATTTTGTAAAAATCGCGCTACTTAGTTTTAGCGCGATTTTTTTTTATCGTTTTCGAACAATAAGAATTTCATCATCAGAAAATTCCATCCAAGCCAAGTCATACACGTAGTGATACACCTTACCGTGTTTATTGGTATTGAGGTGAGTAAAGTATTTAAAATTGAAGTATTTTTTCGCCAAGATGGTTCGGTCTATTTTTTTTTGAATGGCATTTTTACCTAAAACTTCTAGTAGTATTGATCTATTGCGATGTAAAATGTGGTCTATGTCTTTTGCGGCGTTATGGGTAACCCTACGTAATTTTACATGATAGTAGTTTTTACACTTTATGGAGCAAAATAGTTTGTCTGAGCGTCCATGAATATCTTTATGACATATTTTACATTTCATTACTTGTAAAGATAGTTTTTTTATTGGGATTGGCTGTTATTCGATTATAACGGTTAAGAAACGTTTACAAACGTTTACAAACGAAAGTAAACGTTTAATACCCGGTTAAGCATGAAATTCCTCCTATTTTAGCTATACTAAATTTTATAAAAATGACTATTCCTATTATTTACGAACCCAAAAAAAATGCGAAACGAATAAAAATATTTATTCCCTATGAACTTCATGATATGCGAAAATCATTCAAAGCATTAAGTTCAAGCTATTGGCATTCAAATCAAAAACTATGGTCTATTGTAAACACGAGTAAAAACCTAGCTTTAGTGAAGAAAACGTTTAACGGAAAATTTAAAATCAAAAACGAAAAGCCTTTTACTCCAGTGAAGTCAGCTACTTTAACTGATCAGGCGGAAGACATGTTATTAGATTTAGAAAAAACCTTAGTTTTAAAGCACTATGGGCAGTCTACAGTAAACACCTATAAAAAGATGTTTACTGTTTTTTTAGCCAAATTTATGCATCAAGACCTAAAACAAATTAGCAAGGCACAAATAGAACAGTTTATCTACGACCTTATCAAGCTTAATAATATTAGTGAAAGTTATCAAAACCAACTCATTAACGCTATAAAAGCGTATTATGAACATGTCTTAGGATTACCTCGAGAATATTATGATATACAAAGACCAAAAAAAAGCCATAATATACCCAATGTGCTCAGTCAGCTGGAAGTGTTAAATATATTACAACACCCTAGAAACATTAAACACAAAGCCATTTTATGGACCATTTATAGCGGCGGATTGCGAATTTCAGAAGTTATAAATTTAAGAGTTTCTGATGTGCATTCTGATGAAGGATATTTATTTATAAAGGATAGTAAAGGAAAGAAAGATCACAAAACCATTTTATCAAATCATTTAGTGACGTTACTAAGAAAATACTATATATTACATAAACCCTCATATTGGTTATTTGAAGGTCAAACCGGTGGTAAATATAGTACCACTAGTATTAGAAGTATTTTTAGAAAAGCAGTTAAGGAAACAGATTCGAACCCATGGGCCACAGTACATACGCTTCGCCATTCGTTTGCCACGCACTGCATAGAAAATAATGTAAACCTTAGACATCTGCAAAATATGTTAGGGCATAATTCGCCCAAAACCACTGAACTATACACTAAAACCATACAAATCAACAATAAAAATATTAGCAGTCCATTAGATAATTTGTTGAAATTAAATTAACTTGCAGGTAAAATCGGTATAACTGCAATAGGGTTATACTAATGTTGTAGTGCATTTGAGAAATGAACATTAACCCAATCAATATTGCTGAATCTAAAGCGAATGACAAACTGATTTTCAAAAAATCATTGCTTTATAAGTTATCTGATTTAATGGTTGAAATACCAATAGTTGTATTCATACCGTTTCTTTGCGGAATCGCATTGTTCAAAAAAATTTCAGATGGAGAACCATTCGTTGGAACTCTATTTCTCTTTATACTTTGTTTATCTATTTCTGGACTAATAATTTACTCAATATCAACCTTAAATTCATTGGAAAGAATAACAGGGAAATCAAGAGGGCAAAATTCAAAAACGATTAAGGATATTGCTGAAAAACACAACTGGAAAATATATTCGAATAACCAACAAATGACAATAATTAGTTTCTCGTGGATAGAAACAGGAACAGATTGGGGAAAACAGATGACAATTTTATATGATAAAGAAGATATACTTGTGAATTGCACATCTTATGGGCTTTTCTCAACACCTTCGCCTTTTCATTGGTTTGCGAATAGAAAAAAAGTGAATAAACTAAAAATTGAATTTAATAAAAGAATAAAAAACGCACTACAACATTGTGTATAATTAATTGCTACGAATTTTCCTCACGGAAAATCCTCAGATTACTCGAAGGCTCGTGCATATTTACTAAATTTAGTGCTTACTAACCGCAACTAACCATACACACAACGTTACCTGCAAGCTGAAAAAACCGAAATGAATAAATCAAACAGGCTGAATTTTTTAAAGTCATATCTGAAATTATTTGGAGTTGCAAAAATTGAATTGACCAACGAAAAGGTTGATTGGATAAGCGGAATTGCAATCTATGACGAAAATGACCCGGAAGAACGACAGGAATTCATTTGGCACAAATCTGAAGAGGAAATTCCATCACCCGAATTGAACATTCTGATTGAAAAAATTGTGGCGGAAAAATGGCATAACGGAGACAAAATTTCGGAACATATTGAGGAATTGGAGTTTGAAGAATTCGACAACACGACTAAAGATGAAATTTTGACTGAACTGTTCGATGTCCAAATTAAAATGGTTGATGACGGAGAGGAAACGGACTCTTATTGGGTGCATTTTTGATTGAAAAACTGAATATAAAAATAAAGCCAGCAGGTAACATTGTCTAAAGTCCATTAATTTTAGCTCATTTACTAAGGTCTGAGCTTTTACGTTGAGCATTTTTTAACAAGCAGTGTGCTAAATCGGACGGTTATTGGGCTTGCGAGAAATGACTTAAAAAACGCCTCAACGTTCAGTGGTCGGTGCTTTTTTAGTATTTTAGTGCCTTAACTAAGTAAAATTAACGGTCGTTAGACACAACGTTGGCATCAATTTGAAAATAGACAATGAAACTTCGACTAACACTAATTCTTCTTGTCGTTACCATTTGCTCTTGTAAGGAGAGTAAACAAGTGGATACTGAAAGTTCTGACACTTCCGACTCCATCGAACAAAGTGACAATAAAACGGAAATTGCGGAAATTGAAGTTGCTGACTTAAAAGACTGCGAATACTCCAGTGAATTTCAAGACATAATTCAGCTACTTAAACAGGACGACTACAACATTGACACAAGCTTGGCCGAAGACACACTAAAGTTTCAAATTCGAGATAAACTTGAGATAATTAAATCTTACGAATTCCTTCCCAAAGACTTCAAGTTCGTATTCGCCAAAAGGAAAACACGACTTAAAGGAATGGAAGACAATTGGTATCCAAACTTCCGTGTTTATGAAATCTGCTTTGACAACGAACAAGAAGCTATTGAATATGAAAGTAAGTTAACCGAAGTGCTATCATCACCTGACATTTACAACGACAAGAACTATGACTATTTAATTCGCAACCATAACAGAATAATCTACGTGACTTGTGGTGCTAAAATATTTGAACAGTATGCGTTTCAATACCGCGACATGATTGAAAAAATAATAAAAAACTGATGCCAACAGCGGCTATAGCTAATGCTGGCTTGAAAGTAAAAAATGATATTTTGCACTTTCAATAACCATCCTGCTGGCGAGAACGGAAACGTTTCCAAAATGCCGCACTAGCCATAGCCAGGAACGTTGTGCTTAATTTTGACCCGTCCTGAAAAATGACAAACAAACTGACAGAAGCTGAATTCAAAGAAACTTTTGGAAGTGGAATGACCAATATAACGGAATTGGAAATTGATGATCCTATTGACATATGGAAATATGCTCACGAATTGACGCAAAATGGAGAATTGAATTCTTATGTTTATGAACGAGAATTGGTAGAATATGTATATCGAAATAACTCAAATACTTATGATCAAATATTACTTCCATCGGAAAAACAGAATGTGTTTCTAGTCATTGTAATTGACATACTAAAAAATGAAATATACGGACACCGATTATTGGACTTGAATAAAGAATTTGGTGTCAAATAGTAAGCATCAGCTATTTAAGTAACACTTATAACAAATGAGCACCAATATATTGAATTACAATAAATATAAGTCGTTTTAAAACTAAATACCTTTTACTAGTTAATCTCATGCGATGAATCCAATAATTAAAAAATTAAAGTCCAAAAAAGAGCAAGAACTATTTCGTAGATGTGATGAAATTATACATTATATCTGGGACCCTGTTGGATCTAAAGATATTCCCTTAGCACGTGATGAATATTACGGATATCTTCCACAGATATTTACGTTGTTGAAAAACGGAGCCGATAAAGTAAAAATATCCGATCATCTTTCGAATTTAGAGAATACGTCTTTTGGAATGAATCCTAACTCTGATAGAAATAAAGAAGTTGCTGAATTACTAATTGAAACGAAAGAGGCCCTTTTTGATTAGATGAACTAAGCACAACAAAGTGTAAAATTTATTGCTGCCGATTTTCCTCACGGAAAATCTTGCAGCAATCCAATGGCTTGGTAATATTTATTAATTTAGTACATTACTAACCGCAACAAACATTACACAGACCGTTGTAGGCAATATGACTACAGAATAATCAATTTAATTAAAATTTAAACAACGGTACAAATGAAAGAACAAAACCACAAATCAACCAAACTATGGACACTATTACTTTTAGTGTTCTTAATTTTCATCGGCTGCGAGCAGGAAACAGAAATAAACGAACAAACTCTTGAAACTACTGCTCAGCGGAAAAATTCTATTGAAAAATTGACTCTCGACAAACTTTCCAGTGACAGTAACTTCAACTACGCCATAAAAAACTTCGGACTTAAAAATATACTGGAAAACGACAACAGTACTATTTTAAAAAAATCATCAACGGAAATATCGGTCGATACAGAAAACATAATAGAAATAAAAAAGAAAAACTATACTTCCTATACCTTTAGGGTAACCGATAAAAACAAAGACAACAAGACTTTTAAAAACCTTGTTGTTGAACAGCGGAACGATACTTTACAGGGTTTTCTTATCAAATATAAATATTCACAACATTATCTGGAACAACTTGAAAAAGGCATTGAAATTCCATTTGAAGGAACGGTGCAAAGAACTCCTTTTTTCGATAATATCGAAGCTCTTTTCAACACCGTAAACCAATCAAAATCCTCTAATACGGCTTTTACCAAATCAAGTAGCTATATTTGTGCAACATCAACTTTGGTTGGTGAGAAAAGATGTGGCTCTAGTTCAAAACACAGAGTTGGGGAATATTGTAAACTTACTGGCTCTAACAGAGCTTATTATTATACCTATACGGTAACGAATTGTTGGTACGACAACAATACAGGTCTAGGTGGTGAGGAAGAAGTAATTGACCATATAGCTGTTGATGATATTCCAGGAGGTGGGGGTACAACGACAACTCCCAACACTCCTCCCTGCGATAATTGTGACGGTAACTACCTAGCCAAAGAAATTTCAACAAGGCTGGGACTCTTTGCAGAAGAAGAACAATGGTTGGAAAACCTTGGGGAAGATCAGTTCGTGGAAGACCTTTATTTGTTTCTCGATGGTGACAACTCACTTGAAGCTACGCTTTTTGGAAAAGAAACAATAGAAGCTAAAAGAGAGGGAGAAGAAGTGAATTTTGAAGAATTTAATACAACTAAGTTCATAAACAATTTAAAAAATCCCATTACCGATAAAGGTATAGAACTGTACCTCCTAGCTAAATATAAAAATAGTGGAGTTCTAGACTTATCATTATATAGTATAGCCCAAAATGAAATAGAGGTCGGTGATTATTTTTTAAAACCACATTATGGTATTGGAGATAAATTGGTTTTTTATTCAGCATATAGAGATAGTCAAATAGGAATTGAATATATTATAAAAGCCGATGATTTAGCATCTTTTCAAGATAATATATCTATCTATACAGCTGCCGCTAACCTGTTCTACCTAAACGGCATACCTTCAAATGGACAAGTTGCAATGGCCGCCGGAGATTATTTTACTGGACTTAAAGATATGTGGGCAGATGCACTAACGGACCCTAATTACTATGTTTATCTTGCTCATATTTTTGTGGGTACCGCCACTAATTTAAATGCGGTTAACTCAGCATCAACAACATTTAATGGAAAAATTAAATTTAAGAGCGTAACGGATTCAGGAGCTACTTACCCAAATATTGAAATTACAAATAGAACTTATTCTCAATATAAAAGTTTGATAAATCAAAAATACGGTCTGAATTGGAATACTATATCTAATACTGCAAACGGACCGATACAAATTATTGAAATAGGGAGTACAAAATATGTTGCAAGACCATTAGCCAGTAATCAAAATTATAATCTTACTATTGAATATTGGAGAAACGGAGTAAAGATAGGAGTTTTTAGATTTAATAATTAAAAGAATATGTTTGAGAAAATTGAAAATATTAAAAATTACGATAAAATTTTATCTATTGCAATAAATAATGATTATTGTGAACATATTGAAGATATTATTGCTTTATTAGAAAAGTATGATAAAAAAAGAGAAAGACAATCCGTTGAGCTTAAAATGTGTGTCTTTACTGTTATTAGAGATGTTTTAAAAGACCCAAAAATTAAACCTTGGTATGAATGTTCTTTTGTAGAAGAGATTAAAATTAATCCTCCAAAAAATGAAAAAGGTATTTTTGATTATCTAAATAAATACTGGTATAAATTTGATGAAATTGGTAGAGCATACCTTTTATTCTTTAAAAGAATGGATTAAATAACTTAGACTTATTAAAAACAGTGTAACATCAAAAAAATAATGCGTTTGTTCGCTTCTTCTTATTTTTAAGTAAGCCTATCGGTATGCTAAAAATTAAGATTGTATAATTAATGGAAAATAAAACAGACAAAAATATAGATAAAATATTAAATGTATTATTCAATAACAAACGAACTTATGGTTCACTAGGTATTGACCATTTAGGCGATTTAGTTTATTTTTTAGAAAAATATGACAAAAAAAGGGACTTGGATGACGATGAATTGCGAAAAACATTATTATTACTTTCAAGAAAAATTATAGAAAGTGAAATAGCTAAAATAAGTTTTGTTTTAGCATATAACTATATTTTTCCACCTCCATCTAACCCCTTAGATTTTGATGAAATAGAAGTATATCTAAACAAAAATTGGGACAAAATGGACAAAGTTGATAGATATTATTTGATTGCCTTTGAATTATAATACTTTTAGTGTGTGTTTTTAGAATAGATACTGCCTACAACAATGTATAAAAAAAATAGGGCGGATAGTTCTTAAGCAAAGGCTTGAGCGTATTTTCAAAGTCGCCAAATCTTTTGATTTGGCTTTTAGAAAAAAATAAGATAAAACAAAATACAAAAGTTTTGGCTAAGAGATGAACCCAAAGGTTCGTGCTTGTTTAATGCCCTACTTTTGTTATACGCAACGTTGGCAAGCATTAATAAATGGATATAATCAAAGATTTAAATACCCCTACGAAAACTACCTTTGGTTTGGGACTTTTACTATTAGTATATGGAATCTTAAGTAGATTGATTCCAATTAATTTTTTTTGGGAATCACAATCAATTGGATGGTTTTTAATACTTCTCGGGCTAATCGGGGTATTATTACGCGGAATTCAAAAGCGAAAAGCGAAATACCAAAAAACTGTTTGGAATAAAATAGGAGTCGGAATAATAAGTTTTATTCTTCTCATTCAAGCGATTCTAGTTGTTTTAATTCCCAATTCAGATGCTTACCAAACTTCAAAGGAATTCATTTTAAAAAATAAAGAACTAAAAGCGCTTGTAGGAGATATTCAAGGTTTTGGATTAATTCCATTAGGCGGAATATCTATCAAAAGCGATTCAAACGGCAATTCTGGAAATGCGACTATCAACCTCATCATTAAAGGAAGTAAAGCATATAAAAGTGTTACTGTATATGTTTTTAAGGAATATAATAAAGATTGGGAAGTATATGGAATTGAATAAACGCTTGCCAACATTGTCTAAAGTCCATTAATTTTAGCTCATTGACTAAGGCTTGGGCTTTTACGTTGAGCATTTTTTAACGAGCAGTGTGCTAAATCGGACGGTTATTGGGCTTGCGAGAGATGACTTAAAAAACGCCTCAACGTCCAGTGGTCAGTGCTTTTTTAGTATTTTAGTGCTTTAACTAAGTAAAATTAACGGTCCTTAGACCTATCGTTGCCATTAATTTGAATGAAAAAACGAACTAACATCATATTAGTAATAATTATTGGAGGATATTTTCTCTTTAATCATTTAGCACCTTTTAATAAAAATCACGGAATTGAATTCAATTCTGAAAGATTGATAATAGGAATACCTGAAATATCAGGCAATCTAAAACAAATAGAATCATCGGATAAATATGAAACAATTTGGTATGATGAAAACTCTAAAAATGGGCATTTCAAAAAAATAGTTGAATATGGTTTCTTTGACACTAAAACAGAAACTGATTATTACGAAAATGAGAAACTAAAAAGTACTTTTCTTTGGTCTAAATATGACTTTAGAAATAAAAATTTTAAATACTTTATTGAAAAGCCAAATGACAAATTAGTTTCTGCAACTAAAAACGGGAATCTGAAATTTGAAAAACCAACGATAATTGAGGAATTAAGTAAAAAAGTGTTTGAAAAACATATCTCGGAAATAAATGAACCTAAAAACACCGAATTCGAATCGGAATTTATTTACTCAAAAGCAGACAAAAAAGTAGAAATGGTTTTGGAAAACAATGCAGAATTTTTAGTTATTGGACAACCGACTAAAGCAAATTTTGTAACGGAAAATATCGACAATCAAAAATTTATGGTTTACGGACCTGGAATTATGGTAAATCAAGCAGATAAAGATGGTTTCCGATTTACAATCACGCCGATTGAGAATACTCTTGTGAATGAAAAGCTCGAAATTCAAGTAACTGAAAGAATAGAAAATGGAGAGAATTTTACTCATAAATTTTTAGTTCCAGTTAAAACAAAAACGGAATAAAAACTAATGGCAACAACGTGTATAATTCATTGCTAGTTTTAGCCTACTTACGAAAGTCCTCGCGGACTTTCTATCTGTGATTTATTTGCTAACTTTAGTGCTTAAACACGCAACGAAATCATACACAAAACCGTTAGCCACAAGCTGAAACCAACTTTATGAAATACCAATTATCATTAATTCTTACCATTTTAGTTTCGAGTTTGATTTACTCGCAGACTGAATATGTTGAGAAATATCATAATGGACAAATCAAAATTCAGGGATTTTTAATTGATAGTGTTTTAATTGGAAAATACGCGGAATATTATAAAAACGGACAGATAAAAACAACTGGAGAATTCAAGAATTGTGAATACGAAACTAATCACACAAAAATCTATGTAGCAGGCTGTGGAGTTGGAAATAATTCAACCATCAGAAAAGGAAAAAAACACGGAGAATGGAAAGATTATTACGAAAATGGAATTCTCGAATCTAAATACAACTATTTCTGTGGTTTAAGACAAGGGAATTTTTTCAATTACCAAAAAGACGGAAAATTATATTGGATTGACTTTTATACTGCCGACAAAGAAATGGGAACTCAAGAATTTTATGAAAATGGACTTTTGGAAAAAATTTCAACTTACTCTTATGAATATTCCGAACACGATGGACATGATTTAAAAAGAACTGTCGAAACGGAATATTATGAAGACGGTTCATTAAAAATACAACGAGTAATCCAAGAATTAAAAGATGACATAGAAAAAGAGAGTTTCAAAGAATATTATCCGAACGGATTTTTAAAAACTGAATCTGAAATTATTGACCTTGATAAAAACGGAATTTATCGTGAATTTTACGAAAACGGAAATACAAAATACGAGGGAATTTTTAAAGATGACAACCCAATTGACAGACAATATTTCTATAATTCCAATGGAGAAGTAACAAAAGTTGAGACTTGGAAAGATGGAAAAATAATAGAAACTGAAATAAAAAAAGCCAGTGGCTAACAATGTATAACCGCAATTACGGCGGATTCGACTACGTCCGAATCCTTCCATAATTGCTGAGATCTGTGTTTAATCCATACTTTGGCGTATTTTTATCCCGTAACTGAACGGTTATACAAACCGTTGTGTGCAAGCTGAAAACTAATATTTATGTTTAATTTTTTCAGAAAGAAAGAACCAATTTCCAGAGAAAAAAAGTTCTGGGATTTTTTTGTAGAAAACAAGAAAGAATTTGAAGATTTTATTGATTCAGATTTATCTGATTATAGACCTTTTAATAGAATCACAAAAAAAACCCAAATTTACTCAGACCATCTGTTTCCTGAATTCACAAAATATAGTAATGGAAAATATGTTTTGGTTATTACTCCAGATGGAAATCCAAAAGGTATGCTGCCAACTGAAAAGCTTTACGAATCTAAGCCCGAAATTGAAAACTGGATTGTTGAAAAATTTAGACAACCAAAAGATAATTTTTCAGAATTTGAATACGAAGGACTTAAATTTAAAAGCTCAGACATAAAAATTTTATCGGAATATGACCACGGGTCTGAAAAAATGAATATTCAGGTATTTATTAGAAATATGAATTCCGATAATCACAAATACAAAACAATTGCCTGGATTTATCTCGATAATATTCTTGGGGAGTTCAACTCAATAAAAAAATTGGGATTTGTGGATTTCTATCATCTCGATGAAGGAAAAACTGTTGAGAATGGAATCTCAATTCTGGACTTAAGAAATGAAATGGATAAGGAGATTTATAACGTGAAATAAAGCCTGCACACAACAAAGCCTAAACGTAATGCGGACTTTAGGGCTTAACCGAAAGGTCTGTGTATATTTATGAAGTCGCTAAATCTTATGGATTTAGCTTTGGAACAAAAAAGAAAAAGCAAAACAATAAGCTTTAGCTACGTCGGCAGACGGAAACGAAAGGTTTCCTTGCCTCCGCACTACGCTTAGCCGAACCGTTGTAAGCAAGCTGAATGAAAAACATCGAAGAATACGAATACAATAATTTTAAATACGTCAAGGATTATAATTCTTCAGACGACAGAGCCATTATTGAACACGGAAAAGAGAAACCTGAAAGTATTTTCAAATTTTATGCTCTAAACAAATTTGGAGTTGATGCATTAATTAAAGGGTATTTTTACGCTTCTCATCCAGTCGAATTGAATGATACTTTGGACTGTAGCCCTTTCTTACTTTACACAAGCAGACCGATTGAATTTGAGCAATACCAACGCTTTTACGGAGAAGTTTTATCACCAGACGAATTAATAGAACATTTTAATAATGATTGTAACAAAACGAACTTGTGCAAAGGATATATTTCCAGTGTTTATGATGTCGCAACAAATCTATTCGGAATAATTTCAACAACTGGTAAGGAAAATAATCCACTAATGTGGCCTCATTACACCCAAGAAAAAGGATTTCAAATAAAATTTAAAACCTCGGAACTTGAAAAAAGTATCGAAAGTAAAATAACTGATGAGGAAGAATATTTAGGACTATTCCCCATAAATTACACCAAAAGTTTATCACCAATAGATGTAAGCTCTTTCAGAACAATGCTTGTCCCATTATACTATACAACAAACATTAAATCTGAACAATGGAAATATGAAGACGAATGGAGGTTTATTGTTGGAAAGCAAAATATGGGAGTGCCATATACTAAATCCGGATTAGTTCAAAGAGAGGATTATATTGTTGATAAAGCCAATAGATATGTTTACTATGACAAAGAACTTGTAGAAGAAATATGTCTTGGACATAATTTTTTTAACGCTCGTGAATTTGAAATAGAATGGTTGGACGAAAAAAATATAAGAGTCAAACCAAAAGAAGTGGAAAACAATTGGGAATACAAAAATCAAGTTTTGCTATTGGAGTACATCGTGGAAAGTTTAAGCAATAAACTTTACTACTCTGGAGTGAAATATGAACTTGATGATAATGAAAAACATTATTTAATCCGAACTAAAGAAAAACTTGGAATAAAAAAAGTCGAAAATGACTCATTTGTGATTACAAGAACGGATGAGATAATTAGATTAATGAATTAAAAAGCCAGCTTACAACAATGGCTATAAGTAATTGCTTGTTCTCGCCTACTTCTGAAAATCCTCGCGAATTTTCAGCTTGGTGTGTACTTGCAAAATTAAGTGCTAAACCACGCAACTACTCATAGCCTAGACCGTTGTAGTGCATTTGAGAAATGAACATTAACCCAATCAATATTGCTGAATCTAAAGCGAATGACAAACTGATTTTCAAAAAATCATTGCTTTATAAGTTATCTGATTTAATGGTTGAAATACCAATAGTTGTATTCATACCGTTTCTTTGCGGAATCGCATTGTTCAAAAAAATTTCAGATGGAGAACCATTCGTTGGAACTCTATTTCTCTTTATACTTTGTTTATCTATTTCTGGACTAATAATTTACTCAATATCAACCTTAAATTCATTGGAAAGAATAACAGGGAAATCAAGAGGGCAAAATTCAAAAACGATTAAGGATATTGCTGAAAAACACAACTGGAAAATATATTCGAATAACCAACAAATGACAATAATTAGTTTCTCGTGGATAGAAACAGGAACAGATTGGGGAAAACAGATGACAATTTTATATGATAAAGAAGATATACTTGTGAATTGCACATCTTATGGGCTTTTCTCAACACCTTCGCCTTTTCATTGGTTTGCGAATAGAAAAAAAGTGAATAAACTAAAAATTGAATTTAATAAAAGAATAAAAAACGCACTACAACATTGTGTATAATTAATTGCTACGAATTTTCCTCACGGAAAATCCTCAGATTACTCGAAGGCTCGTGCATATTTACTAAATTTAGTGCTTACTAACCGCAACTAACCATACACACAACGTTGTAAACAATTAAAAAACAATGCGAACAGATAAAATAATTGGATTGCTTGGATTTGGATTCTTTTTCTGTCTGACCCTTCAAGGCATTACATTCCTAATCTCAAAGATTTTAGAAGAAGTCCTGTTATTTACAGAACTAAGCCCTTTAGTAACCTATGGACTTTCTGAGTACTCAACGCTAATAGTTATTCTTATTGTTTTCTTTTATGTTATAAAAAAGATTAAAGGATTGGATTTTAATGAATCAAAATTGATTAAGCAAATCTTCTTGATTTCAGTAATAGCATACGCTTTGACGCAAGTATTAGGTTTTGTACAACCCTTTATTTCAAGTCTTTATCAGACTACAGTGTACTTTGACATAAAAGAAACTTACTTTATTAATTTAGAAGAACATTATGCATTGAAGAATTTTGCAATTGATATACCCGTTTGGATATTGAAATACCTGATAATTGCAGTCTTAATTTTAAAAGAAATAAAACTGTTTACAACAAAACCTATACGCAATGCGGGCTGACGGGATAAACGATAAGTCGGTGCTTTTGGCCCGCCAAAGCTCCGCTATGACGTTTTTGTTATTAAATTTAAAAACACAAAACGCAGCTTTGGCTAACGTTTGTGCAAGGTTGAAAGTTTAGGCTTTTTAAACCCGCACTGCGCATAGCTAGGCCGTTGTGCATAATGTCCAAAAATGACGCAGGAGTTAACCGAAATAGAATTTAAGAGAACTTTTGGTAATGGAATGACCGACATTACTCAAATGGAAATTGACGAACCGATTGACATTTGGAGCTATGTAAAAGAGTTGGTTGAAAACCAAACCATTGACAATCTTGTACTCGAAAAAGAACTTGTCGAAAAAGTATATCGGAATGACTTAAAAACTTATGACCATATATTACTTCCGACTAATTCAAAAAATGTATTTATGACAATAATTGTAGAATTGAAAACCAAATCGATTTTTGGGCATAAATTATTGGATTTGAATAAAATGTATGGAAACTAACAAAGCGGAAATCTACATAACGGAATACAATAAATTGGAAAACAGAAATTTAGTCATTGATTCTGACCAACACTCAATTTGGGCTTATGTACTTGATTCCGAAAATAGAATTGAATTCGATGGATTCATATGCTCTCGTGGTACTTTGGTAGACACGAGTTCAAACGTAAAAGAATTTATCGAAAATGATTTTCAGCCACCTTTGACTAAAAACATTGCGAACGAATTTTCAATTCAGAGTGAAATAAAAAACGAAGACATAAAAATATTTTGGAATGATAATTTGATTCGGATTTTAATAAACGAAACGGAATTTTTAAAAATGGATACTTTAAATAAAAAATCCTACTCAAAAGCTGTTTCTGAATCTGGACCATATGGAATTCCACTAACCGAATAAAAACACTATGCACAACAATGGCTATAAGTAATTGCTTGTTCTCGCCTACCTCTGAAAATCCTCACGGATTTTCAGCTTGGTGTGTACTTGCAAAGTTAAGTGCTAACCCACGCAACTACTCATAGCCGAGACCGTTACCTACAAGATTGAAAAAAGTTGTTATGAATATAATAGGATCAATAATATTTCTTGTCTTCCTCTCGTCATTTGGACAGGAAAGAATAATTACTGGCAAAATAATCGGACAGGAGTTGAGCGGATTTCCCGGAGTTGTAATTATGGACAGTAACAATGATAAAGTGCTTGACACTACGGATTTTAACGGCGGATTTGAATTTAAATACTCATCGGACATTAAAAAAATCAAGTTTATTTTCGTTATGACTCAAGAAGAAGAAATAGAAATCTCGGACACGTGTAATCATATTGAATTAATTCTACCTGAAGAATGGACTTATGATTTCGTTTCATTGAAAACTGCGGAAAGAAAAAAAAGACGTGATAGAAAACGGATTTTACCTAAACTGTACGCAGAAGCGTATGAAAAAGGAATTTTTAAAAATAATAAATCCTGTAGGTAACATTGTCTAAAGTCCATTAATTTTAGCTCATTTACTATGGTTTGGGCTTTTACGTTGAGCATTTTTTAACAAGCAGTGTGCTAAATCGGACGGTTATTGGGTTTGCGAGAGATGACTTGAAAAACGCCTCAACGTACAGTGGTCAGTGCTTTTTTAGTATTTTAGTGCTTTAACTAAGAAAAATTAACGGTCCTTAGACCTATCGTTGCCCACAATACGAAAAATGAAAATCGGAGCTAAAATATTAATCCTTTTCTTGAGTTTAAATTTGCTTTCCTGCAAAGGAATTTCGCAAAAAACGGAATCTAAAAAGGCAACATCCGAAATTGATTTTTCGGGAATGAAAAAAAGCTCTTTTCCAAAACCAATTGGAATTATAAATGATTACGGACGAGTTTTTACGGAATCGCAGCGGAATGAATTATCGAAAATTCTATATGACTATGATATTGAAACCACAAGACAAATCGTGGTAGTAACTATTGACAGCATAAAACCTTATAATGACATCCAAAAATACGCAACGGATTTGGGACAAACTTGGGGAGTTGGAACTGCCGAAAAAAATAACGGACTGACGATAGTTGTGTGCAACACTTGCAGACAAATCGGAATTGCAACTGGAACTGGGACCGAGCTGATTTTGACTGAAGAAATTTGTAAAGAAGTAATTGACCAAACAATAATTCCTGATTTTAAAAGTGGAGAATTTTATAACGGAATAAAAAAAGGAGTGACTGAATTAATAGAAAAGTGGAAATAAGTACTGTGGGCAACATTGTGTATATTTAATTGCTCCGGATTTTCCTCACGGAAAATTCTTAGATAACTCAAAGGTTCGTGCTTATTTACTAAATTTAGTGCTTCCTAACCGCAACTAACCATACACACAACGTTGGCAATAATATAAGAAACGAAATGCATCCGATTTTAATACTAACAGTAATCATAATTTGTTTTTGGTCAGTTTTCACAAGTTTTAAAGCTATATTTTTGATTTTAACAAAAGAGTTCAAAGGAGATAAAGCAACTTGGATTTTAACTTCTATGATTGGAATTATTGGTCCAATATTATGGATTACAAAAGGGAAAAAAATGATTTCAAAAACAAAAGAGTGAATATGAAAAATCTGATTTTAATATTAATTATAAATCTGACTTTAAACAGTTGCGCACAAGAAAAAAATTGCGTGAATTTTAAAACTGGAAAATTTGTTTACACAGAAAAAAATCGACCAGAAAAAATTGTACGGACTGATAATCTACAAATAGAAATCAACTCAGAAACAGGAGTTGAAATATACACGAAAATAGAATGGAAATCTGATTGTGAATATGTAATGACTTATGAAAAGATACTAAATCACCCAAAAGATATTAGTAGCGTAATCGGAAAGCAAATTTTTGTAGAAATTTTGGAAACGAATGGAAATAAAATTAAAGTCCGAGCGAAAAGCGATTCGATGGACGAAAATATTGAATTTATAAAAACGGAATAAAATACTATTGCCAACACCGTATCCTATGTAAAGCACTTTCCCAAACCTTAGGTTAAATATACGATATTTTTCTTTTTTTAATTCATGATATTATTTTTAGTGTTGAACTGTT
>Ga0209344_10000650_pt1 | contig 55813 bp, 53 predicted proteins | sample Cruoilmetagenom6_FD_187293 | JGI IMG/M metagenome (GOLD analysis project Ga0209344, IMG submission 187293) | Oil polluted marine microbial communities from Coal Oil Point, Santa Barbara, California, USA - Santa Barbara Oil Seep Sample 6 (SPAdes)... | ecosystem: Environmental > Aquatic > Marine... | reverse complement strand
GGTTTACAAGGACGTGGTCTCGCTCGACATGTCGCCGCGCGAACGCGTCGAGGCGCTGGCCGCTGCCAAGGGCTGCAAGCCATCCGAAATAACCGTCTGCATCCTCGAGCGGCCCCGCCACCAGGAAATGATCGACGATGTGCGCGCCACAGGCGCCTCGATCTACATGATCTCGGATGGCGACGTGGCCGGCGTGATGCACTGCGCCGAACCCGAAATGACCGGGATCGACATGTATATGGGCGCCGGCGGCGCACCCGAGGGCGTTCTGGCCGCCAGTGCGCTCAAATGCATGGGCGGGCAGATGTGGGGCCGCCTGCTGTTTCGCAACGACGACGAGAAAGGTCGCGCCGCCAAGGCCGGGATCACCGATCTCGACCGGGTTTACTCCCGCGACGAGATGGTGACATCGGATGTCATCCTCGCCGCCACCGGCGTCACCAACGGCTCGGTCGTTTCCGGGATCAAGCGCCGCCCCGGCTATGTCGAGACCGAAACTGTGCTGATGCGGTCCAAGACCGGCTCGTTGCGCCGGATGATCTACCGCAACCCGATCCGCTGACGCTGCGGGCCGGGGGTGGATGCCTATCTCGGAATTGAAAGCTCCCTGACCGGACGGCGCTGGATCGGCCCCGGCACCGAGATCGACCGCCTGGCCGAGGCGATGGCCCAGGCCACCGCCCTGCCCCGCCCGCTCTGCCAGACGCTCGCGCGCCTTGGCGTGGCTGCCGATGAGGCCGAAGCCTACCTTGTCCCGGCGCTGCGCGACCTCCTGCCCGACCCGCGCAGCCTCAAGGATATGGAACCTGCCGCCGCGCGGTTCCTTCAGGCGGTCCGCGACCGGCAGCGGATCGCGATCTTCGCCGATTACGACGTGGATGGCGGCGCCTCGGCTGCGCTGCTGCTGGACTGGCTGCACCGGATGGGCCAGGACGCCACGCTATACGTGCCCGACCGTATCGACGAGGGCTACGGGCCCAACGTGCCCGCGATGTCCGAGCTTGCCGCAAATCACGATCTGATCGTCTGCGTCGATTGCGGCACGCTCAGCCATGACGCCATCGCCGCCGCCAACGGGGCCGATGTGGTGATCCTCGACCACCACCTGGGCGGCGAGACCCTGCCCGACGCGCTGGCCGTGGTGAATCCCAACCGGCAGGACGAATCCGGCGACCTTGCGCATCTCTGCGCCGCCGCCGTCGTGTTCCTGATGCTGGTCGAGGCAGGCCGCCAGCTGCGCGAGGCCGGGCAGAAAGGCCCCGACCTCATGGCGATGCTGGATCTTGTGGCGCTGGCCACCGTGGCCGATGTCGCGCCGCTCAGGGGGGTGAACCGCGCCTTCGTGCGCCAGGGGCTGCGGGTGATGGCGCATCGCGCGCGCCCCGGCCTTGTGGCGCTCTGCGATGTGGGGCGGCTTGATAGCGCCCCTGCCGCCTATCACCTCGGCTTTGTCCTCGGGCCGCGCATCAACGCGGGCGGGCGCATCGGCAAGGCCGATCTTGGTGCGCGCCTGCTGGCCACGCGCGACCCCGCCGAGGCAGCCGCGATGGCTGAGCGGCTGGATCAGCTCAACACCGAGCGCCGCGAAGTCGAATCTCTCGTGCGGGCCGCCGCCCTGGAACAGGCCGAAGCGCGCGGTTTCCATGCGCCGCTGGTCTGGGCCGCAGGCGAGGGCTGGCATCCCGGCGTCGTCGGCATCGTCGCCTCGCGGCTCAAGGAGCTGACCAACCGGCCTGCCGTCGTGATCGGCCTCGAGGGCGACGAGGGCAAGGGTTCGGGACGCTCGGTTTCGGGGGTGGATCTTGGCGCCTCGATCCAGCGCCTTGCCGCCGAGGGCCTGCTGATCAAGGGCGGCGGGCATCGCATGGCCGCCGGGCTGACCGTGGCGCGCGACCGCATCGACGAGGCGATGGCGCGTCTTTCCGAACTGCTGGCGCGTCAGGGCGCGGGCATGGCCGGGCCTGCCGATCTGCGCCTTGACGGGCTGCTGATGCCGGGCGCCGCAACCGTGGAACTGGTCGAACAGATCGAATCCGCCGGCCCCTTCGGCGCAGGCGCGCCCGGCCCGCGCTACGTGTTCAGCGACATGAGCATCGGCTTTGCCAAAAGGGTCGGCGAGTCGCACTTGAAACTCCGCTTTGGCGACGGATTGTCGGGGCAACTCGACGCCATCGCCTTCGGCGCCTTCGATGGCCCCCTCGGCGCGGCTCTCGAACAACATGGCGGCGCGCGCTTCCACCTTGCAGGGCGGCTCGACGTCAACCACTGGGGCGGCCGCCAGACCGTGCAATTGCGCCTCGAAGACGCGGCCCCGGCACAGAAAGCGTGATCCTTGGCCACCGCCGCGCGACCCCTGACGCATATCGCGCTCGTCCGCGTGCTTTTTTTGCAAAATGCCTCTTGCGTCGGCCTCTGCTTTTTTCTAGGTAACGCCTCACGCCACGGCATGGCCCGTTCGTCTATCGGTTAGGACGCCAGGTTTTCAACCTGGAAAGAGGGGTTCGATTCCCCTACGGGCTGCCACTTATCCCCAGCACCCTCCAAGGATGACTGTTCGGACGAACCCGCTTGCCGGTTGTGGCGCGGGCATGGTGCTATTGACGCGCCGCTCTCGCGACCGTTCAGCCACATCCAGAGACGCGATCCAAGCGACATTCGCGTTGCAGTCGCGCCAGCCATAGGCGATGGATCGACGCAGGCGAAGGCGCATTCATCCCGGAGGACATCGCGTGACATTCTCGATCGGAATCGGCCCCAATATCCGCAAATCCGCTTATTTCGACGCCACTGTGCGCGATGGCGTCCGGTGCTTCTCGGTCTATAACCACATGTATATCCCCGGCGATTTCGGCGACCCGGAGGCCGAATACGACCGGCTGTTGAACGGCGTTGCCATGTGGGATGTGGGCGCGCAGCGTCAGGTGGAACTGACCGGCCCCGATGCTGGGCGACTGGCGCAATACCTCACGCCGCGCAACCTTGCCAAGACCCGCGTCGGCCAGGGCCGCTATGTCCCGCTTTGCGATCACGATGGCTGGCTGATCAACGACCCCGTCCTTCTGAAACTGGCCGAGGATCGCTTCTGGTTGTCGGTCGCCGACAGCGACATCCACCTCTGGGCCGCGGCCATTGGCCGGGAAAAGGGCTGGGATGTGGCGGTCGGCGAGCCCGATGTCTCGCCGATGGCGATACAGGGGCCGAAGGCGATTGATGTCGCCGCCGCGTTATTTGGCGAAACGGTGCGCGATCTGCGCCATTTCGGCTTCATCTCGACCAAGCTTGACGACATGCCGCTGGTTCTTGCGCGCTCGGGCTGGTCCAAGCAGGGCGGATATGAGCTTTATCTCATGGACCGGTCCTGCGGGACGCAGCTCTGGGACAGGGTCAAGACGGCTGGCGCGCCCTTCGGCATCGGCCCTGGTGCGCCCAACGATATCGAGCGGCTCGAAGGCGGGCTGATTTCATATGGCGCCGACATGCGCTGGCAGGACTACCGTGCCAACCCGTTCGAGATGGGCTTTGGCGGGCTGATCGACCTTGCGGCGGATCACGATTTCGTCGGTCGCGCCGCGCTGGAGCGGCTTGCGGCCAAGCCCCTTGCCCGGCGCCGCACCGGGCTGATCGTCGATGGACACCCACCCCTGCCCGGCCATCCCGTGCGGCTGACATGCGATGGCCAGGATGCAGGCTTCGTCAGCGAACTGGCATATTCCAAGCGGATTGGCGCGACCATCGCGGTCGGTCTGATCGGGGCGGAGTTTGCCGACGCGTCCGGCGCACTGGCGGTCATGATCGACGGGGCCGCATACCCTGCGCGCCTGCATGATCTGCCCTTCGTGACCTGAGCGGCAGCCCGCTGCGCGCTCAGATGACGCCGGTCATCACCAATGCCACGAAACCGGCACTGACCAACAGCATCAAGCCCACCGCCAGCGATCCGAGGTCCTTGGCCTCTTTCGCCATGAGCGACCATTCCGGCGACACCCGGTCAACCAGGATCTCCAGCGCAGTGTTGATCGCCTCGATCGCCAGCACCAGCGCGACAAGGGCAACCAGCGCCGCCCAGTGCCACGGCTCGGCTCCGCGCCACAGGAACCCGAGCGCCGCCCCGCCAGCCGCCAGAAACTCCAGCCGCGCAGCACTTTCGCGCGCCAGCCGACGCATCCCGGCCAGCGAATACCGCGTGGCGTCGATGACATGAAACAGCCCTCTCCGCGCGGGAACGACCAGCGGCTCGGGATCTCCGGGGGTGGCTTTCTTCAACTCTCTCGGTCCTCGCTGCGGCAGGTTTCGGTGAGATCGAGAGATGGATCCCGCGCGGCGGTCCTGATGTCAAGAAGGCCCAGCATCGTGTGAAACAGATGATCGTGGCTTACCGGAGCGTCGGCATGGGCGCGCATGCAGTCAGGTTTCAGCCCCATGACATCGCGGAATGCATCGCCCAGCCACATCACCATCGGCACCTTGGTCTGCTCCTTGGGCGCCATGAAACGCGGCGCTGCATGCAGGTAAAGGCCACTCTCCCCCAGGGATTCACCGTGGTCGGACAGAAAGACCATCGCCGGCAAGACGCGGTCCGACGCATCGAGCATGTCGATGGCGCGCGAAAGAACCAGGTCCGTCTCGACCACGGCGTTGTCATAGGCGTTCACGATTTCCTGCACCGGGCAGTCCGAGAATTGCGCGCTGCGGCAGTCCGGGCTGAATGGCGCCTGCCCCTCCGGATAGCGCAGATAATAGGCCGGCCCGTGGTTCCCGATCATGTGCAGGACCAGCACGGTATCCTCAGTGACCTCTTCAAGCGTCTTTTCGATGAGCGGCAGAAAGACCTCGTCGGTGCATTCGGTCACGCAGGCATCGGGGGCAAGGGTCTTTTCCACGATCTGCCAACCTTGGCGCATCGCCACGCCCATGTCGCCGGTGTTGTTGTCGACCCAGTTCACCTCGAACCCGCTGCGCACCAGCACATCCAGCAGGTTCTCCCGCGACAGCGCGGCCTCGCGTGAATAATCACTGGTCGCGAGCGGCGAGAACATGCAGGGCAGCGACACCGATGTCGATGTCCCGCACGCGGTCACATCGGGGAAGTTGATCACGTCCCGCGCGGCCAGCCCCGGCGTCGTGTCGCGCTCATATCCGTTCAGCCCGAAATTCTGCGCCCGCAGCGTCTCGCCCACGAAAAGCACCATCAGCACGGGCTTCTCGGCCTGCGCCAGATGCCGCCCCGGCGCGGCATCCCCCGCCACCTCCTGCAGCACGGAGTCGACAACCATCATCTGCTCTTCGCCATAGGCGACAAGTGCGCGGATGAAGGCCACCGGCTGATACGAGGCCATCACATCGCGCCGTTCACGCAACGCCGCCGCATAGGCCTTGTAGTTGAACGCGACACTCCCCAGGACCAGCGCCACCGACAAGGCCACCCCCACAGGCCATCGCCACAGGTGATGCCAGCGCCGCACGCGCCGCACCCTCGGCCAGAACACCATCGCGGCGGGGATCACCCCCGTCAGAGCCATCTGCCACAACGCCGCTGGCGTTATCAGATGACGCGACTCGGTCACGGTGGTCTCGAAAATGTTGCGCATCATGTCGCGGTCGATCAGAACCCCGAAATTGCGCTCGTAATAGCTTGCCCCGGCCGCGATCATGATCAACAGCGCCGCCACCGGTTTCTGCATCCGCCCCGGTCCCAGCAATTCCAGCGCCAGAACCGTCAGGCCGAAGATGCCGATCGCGAAACAACCGATCAGCACCACGTCCCCCGACAGCGCCTCGATCGCACGCGACCAGAAGCCAAGGTTGAGCGCGACAAAGATATAGCCCGCGACCAACAGGTTCAGCGTAAGATGAGTCAGCACCGGGCGCCGTGATCCGCGGGGTGAATTCGTTGTTTCGTTCTGCATAGCCTGCCTGCATGTTGGTTTCCTCATGCAGGCTTTGCCGCGCCCAGCTTGCGCCAACCTTACAGCGGCGTCGTTTTGCACTCGCCACCCGAGCCGGGACGCGCTAGCACATTCAACATGCGCCTGCTTCTTGTCGAAGATACATCCGAGCTTGCCCATTCGATTCTGCGGGCCCTTCGCGAAGAAGGACACGCTGTCGACCTTGCACCCGACGCCCAGACCGCGACCGAAGCGATGGCCGTGGCCGATTACGCCTGTGTGATCCTCGACCTGGGCCTGCCCGACGGGTCGGGACTCGAGGTGCTCAAGGCCCGGCGCCGTGCGGGTGACCGCACACCCGTCATCATCGCCACCGCACGCGACCAGATCAGCGACCGGATAGCAGGGCTGGACGCGGGTGCCGACGACTACGTCGTCAAACCCTTCGACCTGCACGAGCTCTCGGCGCGCATCCGCGCCCACGCCCGCCGCGCGCAGGGCCTGCCCGAGACCCGCTTTCGCATCGCCGATCTGGAAATCGACCGCGCCGCCGCGCGGGTCTGGCGCGACCGCACCGAAATCCGCCTGACTGCCCGTGAATGGGCGCTGTTCGACGCGCTTCTGGGCGCGCGTGGCCGGGTTCTGGGCAAAACCGCGCTGGAGGACGCGCTGTTCGCTTTTGACGACGCGATCGAGGGCAACGCCGTCGAGGTTTATGTCTCTCGCCTGCGCCAGAAACTCGGCGCCCAGGTGATCGAGACCCGGCGCGGCCTCGGGTATATCGTGCCATGAGCCGCCCCGGCACGCCCTCCTGGTCGCTCAAGCGGCGCCTGACCGGGCGGGTGCTTGGGCTCGTGATCGGCGGCTGGCTTCTGACCATCGTGCTTGCGACGCTGGTGCTTGACCACGAAATCAACGAGATGTTCGATGAAGAACTGCATGCGCTTGTCGAAACGACGGCGCTCTACCTGGACGCGGTGCAGCGCCCCGTGATCGCCCGCAATATTGGCGTCGAAACCAATGACGGCGAACGCATCCTGCGCATCATGCCCGCCGATGGCACAATGACCCCAGCCCCCTGGCCGCCGGTGCCTGCCGATGGCTTTCACGATCTGCAAGGCTGGCGCATCCTGCGCAAGACCACCGAAGGAGTCGCGATCGAGGCCGCCCAATCCAAGGCATGGCGGCGCGAGGAAATGCTCGAGGCCGCCTCGGCCCTCCTGGTGCTGGCGCTTCCCCTGGTGGGCCTGCTCCTCTGGGGGCTGGGCCGGACCGTGGCCGAAACAACGGCCCCCGTTACGGCGCTGGCGCGGCAAGTGGGCGGTCGGCGGCCCGACGATGACACCCCGATCCGCGCAGAGGGCCTGCCTGAAGAACTGCTACCGCTGGCTTCCGCTTTTGACGGTTATCTTGCCCGGATCGAGTCGGTCCGCCGCGCCGAACGCGATTTTGTCGCCAATGCCGCCCATGAACTGCGCACGCCCCTGGCCGCCATCCGCGGGCGGCTGGAGGTGTCTGACGATTCCGACGCCACCGCCACCTTGCCGATGATCGACGCGCTCACCCGCCGGGTCGAGCGGCTGCTGCAGCTTGCCCGCCTCGATGCGGGCGTAGCCATCGGGCGCGGTCCGACGGACCTCGTGCGCGTGCTGCGCCTGCTGATCGACGAAATCCGCCCCCTCAGCCCGCATCCGATCCGCTTTGACGATGGCGACGTTGAATCCCTCATGATTTGCGCCGATGCCGATGCGCTGGCGATCCTGCTGCGCAACATTCTGGAAAACGCCGTCGAGCACGGCACCGGCGAGGTGCGCTTGCGTCTGTCGGCCAATGGGCAGCTGAGCATCGAAAACCCCACCGATACCCACGCGCTTCCCGCAGCGCGCTTCGCGCGCGGCTCCGGGTCGACCGGTCAGGGGCTTGGCCTGTCGATCATCGAGGCGTTGGCCAAGGCGATGGACATCACCGTATCGCAGCGCGCCGGATCGGGCCGCCTCGCGCTTGACCTGCGCTTCCCGCTCGCGGCGCAACCAAGCTGAGCCACCGCTCTCAAGGCGGCGGGCCGGCCGGGCTGGTATCGGCGCGCCGCTGCGTGGCTTTGGCGTGCATGACCGGCGGAGTCTTCGGATCATAAAGCACATGACGCCCACGACCGCTTTGCTTTGCGGCGTACAGCGCCGCGTCGGCCTTGGCCATCATGGCGTCTATATCGGGCGCGTCGCTATCCCTGCTCAACACCGCGCCGATACTGGCCGAGATGCGGCAGGTCTCGCCTTCATAGACGATCGGCACCTCCAGCCGGGCGATCAGGCGGCGTGCGAATTCATCAACCTCGGCACGGCGTGTCATCCCGGCCAGGATCAGCATGAATTCATCCCCGCCAAAGCGCAGCACGGTGTCGTCGCTGCGGGTCTCCTCCAGCATCGCCTGAGCGGCGGCGCGCAGCACATGATCGCCCGCTGCATGGCCCAGACTGTCATTGACTGCCTTGAAGAAATCGAGATCGAGGCTCATCAGCGCGAAATCGCGCTCGCCCGCGATCATTCGGCTGGTGACGCGGTCCAGCAGGCGCCGGTTGCCCAGCCCCGTCAGCGTATCGGTGAATGCCTTTGCCTCGGCCTCGGTCTTGCCCCCCTGCAAACGCAGGTTCGCCTTGTGCAGGGCCTCCATCGTCATCGTCTTGGCCTCGATCAGATAGAGCATCTCGACCGCCAGATCGGTCGCCGCGAAATCGGCACGAGTCAGATCGAAGGCGCGCACCGCGTCCGGCAATGCGATCGCGAAGGACAGGTTCACCAATGCCCCGCCCTCAGGGCCGACTGCCGAATCCGGCCCGAGCGCCACCAGGACCCCCTTGAGCGCCAGTCCCGGAGGCTGGCGCAGCCGCAGCCGCAGGGGCAGGCCCGCGGCCGCGCGCAATGCCTCCATCGATTGTCCGGTCACCGGGCGACGCATCTCGAACAGCTCCAGAAACCGGCGCCCGCGCAGGTCGCCCTCCGGGTGGATGCGCTGCAATGTCGGCCCGGCATGGACGATATGGCCATGGGCGCCAAGGCGGGCATGCATCGGGCAAAGCGTGTCGAAAATCGCGCTCATTGCCCCGCCCCTGCGCCAAGCGCAAATGCGCGCGCCTCGCCGTGGTCCTGCGCCAGCAGCTCGACCTCGATCAGCTCGCGCGCCCCGTCCTGTCCCTTGTGCTCCAGCGTGACCAGCGCACCGTAATCATCCGCCATCGCCCGCAGCAGCCCCATGAAGGCGCTGCCGAAACCCACCGAATCGGGGCCGGTCGGCGTCACCGCGAGGGTGAACACGCTCCCCCGGCAGGCAATCACCTCAAGACGCGGCAGATCGAGCCCCGGCAGCGCCAGATGCGCCCGGTCAGGCAGATCCTCCAGCGAATGCAGGAAGTCCTCGAAACTGTCGCCGCCAAAGCGCAGCAGGCGGCGCACTGGTGCATTATGGGGATGGGTCACAAGGTAGGTGCCTATATCCTCCTCGATGGCGCGCGCGGGGCGTTCGAGGATTTTCGCCACCACTGCCATCAGATGATGCGTCACGCTGGCGTCAAAGCCCTGCATCGCGTCGAACGCACCGATATCGGGGTCAAGCAGGCGCGCAACCTCCACCCACGTCTCGCGCCCATATGTATCGCGTACGAACCGCTCGACCGAGCGGTTGACAAGCCAATGCATCACGGCCTCCACTCTCCAACCGCGCCCAGCATGCGGAAAACCCGTTAACACGGCCTCAACGCCTTCAATTGTCGCGATTTTCCCCGCCGCCGCGTCGACCGCTTGCCCTGTCGCGGTTGGCTTGATACACCAAGGTCATCCGTTGGGGTGCCCTGGACAACCAGGGCTGAGAGGTCTGTGACCAACCCATCGAACCTGATCCGGTCAATACCGGCGGAGGGAACGGAGCACAGCAGACGCATCGCGCGCCCCGCTCTTCCCTCTGCCCGACCCGGAACGATAATGGAAGAGAGAGAGCCCATGACCCGCCTTGCCGCCCTTGCCGCCGCCATGTTCATCGCCGCCCCTGCCCTCGCCCAGGACAGGATGACGCTTGTCCTCGATTGGTTCGTGAACCCCAATCACGGCCCGATCATCGTGGCCCAGGAACAGGGCTATTTCGCCGACGAGAATCTCGACGTCGAGGTGATCGCCCCCGCCGATCCTGCCGCACCGCCCAAGATGGCCGCAGCGGGCAAGGCCGACCTTGCCATTTCCTATCAGCCGCAATTGCACCTTCAGGTCGCCGAAGGCCTGCCCCTCAAGCGCGTCGGCACGCTGGTCGCCAGCCCCCTCAACTGCCTTCTCGTGCTCGAGGACGGCCCGATCAAATCCGTCTCCGACCTCAAGGGGCGCAAGGTGGGTTTCTCGGTCGCGGGCGTCGAAGAGGCGCTGCTTGGTGCCATCCTCTCGGATGCCGGGCTGGCGCTGGACGATGTCGATCTCGTCAACGTCAACTGGTCGCTCTCACCCTCGCTCATGTCAGGGCAGGTCGACGCGGTGCTCGGGGCCTATCGCAACTTTGAACTCAACCAGATGAAGATCGAAGGCGTGGAAGGCCGCTGCATGTTCCTCGAGGAAATGGGCGTGCCCTCCTATGACGAGCTGATCTACGTCGCCAATCCCGAAACCGCCGACATGGCGCTGATCCAGCGGTTCCTGCGGGCCACCGAACGCGCCACGCAATTCATCGTGAACCACCCTCAGGAAAGCTGGGAAATCTTCTCGGCGACCTCGGCGGACCTTCAGGACGACCTCAACGAAATGGCCTGGGCCGACACGATCCCGCGCTTCGCGCTGCGCCCCTCGGCGCTCGATCACGGCCGTTACCGCGCCTTCAGCACCTTCCTTCAACAGGCCGGTCTGATCGACGCGGCCCAGCCTGTCGAGACGCTGGCCATCGACCCGGCGGCGCAATGACCCGATATGGCGAAACCTTCCCGGCCTGGCGCGCGGCGGCGGGCGATCACTGGCACGCCTATACGCGCCACGCCTTCGTCGAGGGTCTGCGCGACGGAAGCCTGCCGCGCGCAGCCTTCCTGGATTACCTGGTGCAGGATTACATTTTCCTGATCCACTTCTCGCGCGCCTGGGCGCTGGCGGTCACCAAGGCCGACACGGTGGATGAAATGCGCCTTGCGGCAGGCACGGTGAACGCGCTGATCAACGACGAAATGGCGCTCCATATCCGCATCTGCGCCGAAGCGGGCATAAGCGAAGACGCGCTTTCCGAGGCCGAGGAAAAGACCCAGAACATCGCCTATACGCGCTATGTCCTGGATGCCGGCCATTCGGGCGATTTTCTCGATCTGCTCGCGGCACTGGCGCCCTGCGTGCTGGGCTATGGCGAGATCGGCGCGCGCCTCTCGCATGAGGCCACCTCCGACACCTATGCCGACTGGATCGCCACCTATGCGGGCGAAGATTACCAGCAGGTCTGCCACGATGTCGGCGGACTGATCGACTCCGCGATTGCCCGCCGCCTTGGCCCCGCAGCCCAGGACAGCCCCCGCTGGGCGCATCTGTCGGCCCGCTTCACCACCGCGACCCGGCTCGAGGTGGGGTTCTGGGACATGGGGTTCGAGGGGTGAACGCCCCGGCGCTGCATATTTCGGGCGCGGCCCGGATCGGTGCGACGCCCGTGTTCGGGCCGCTGTCCCTCAGGGTGGGGGCTGGCCAGTGGACCTGCCTCCTGGGACCGTCAGGCGTGGGCAAGACGACGCTCTTGCGCCTCATCACCGGCGTTGACGAGGTGACGAGCTTTGACGGCACCATCGCGGCCAGTGACGGTTTGGCGCTCGAGGGGCGCATCGCCCTGATGGCGCAGACCGACCTGCTGATGCCCTGGCTCGATGTGATGGACAACACGCTGCTTGGCGCGCGCCTGCGCGGAGAAAACCCTGACCGCGCCCGCGCCCGTGATGTTCTGGATCGTGTCGGGCTCTCCGATCACGTGCATAAACGCCCCCATGCGCTGTCGGGCGGGCAACGCCAGCGAGTCGCGCTGGCGCGCACGCTGATGGAAGACCGCGCCTTCGTGCTGCTTGATGAACCCTTCTCGGCGCTCGATGCGCGCACGCGCTCGCAGATGCAGGATCTTGCCTGCGAACTCCTGCGCGGGCGCACCGTGCTGATGGTCACACACGACCCGGCCGAAGCCGCGCGGCTGGGCGATGCGATCCTGATCATGGAACCCGACGGGCTCACACCCGTGACGCCCCCGCCTGGCCCTGCACCGCGCCCCGAGAACGACCCAGACACATTGCGCGCGCAGGCCGATCTTCTGATCCGCCTGCGCGACAGCCAGACATGACGAAGGAGCCACCGATGCGCCCGACGGAACACCTGAAATCGCTGGCCCTTCAGGACTGGCAGGCGGCCACGCGCCACCCCTTCACCACGGCGCTGGCCGATGGCACGCTTGGCCATGACCGGATGCTGGCCTATCTGCGACAGGACCATCTTTTCATCGATGGTTTCGTGCGCCTTCTGGCCTCGGCGGTCGTCCACGCCCCGAGCCTCCCCGACGCGATCCCGGCGGCACAGTTCCTCGGCCTCATCTCAGGCCCCGAGAACACCTATTTCCTGCGCGCGATCAAGGCGCTTGGCGGCGATCCTGAAACCCCGGCCAAGGCGGCGCCCGTCACGGCGGAATTTCAGGAACTGATGGCCCGCGCCGCCGCATCGGGGCGCTATGAACAGATGCTGGCGGTTCTGGTCGTGGCGGAATGGAGCTATCTCGACTGGGCCTCGCCTTTCGCGGACCATCCGCAGACTCTGCCCTTCTGGTTCGGCGAGTGGATCGAACTGCATACCGGCGCGGGCTTTGATGGCGTGGTGGCGTATCTGCGCGATCAGCTCGACAGCGCATGGCAGGGACTCGACGATGACGCGCGCCGCGCGGTCGAAGCCACCTTTACCCATGCCGTCGCGCTCGAGCGGCGCTTCTTTGACGCCGCGCAGGACGGGTTCAGCGGATGATGAAGGGCTGGCCCTCGATCCTGGCCTCGGCCTGTCTGGGCATCCTGCTCTGGCAAGGCGTGGTGATGCTGGCGGCACCGCCATCCTATATCCTGCCCCCGCCGCTGGATGTGGCGGCGACGCTCTGGTCGGCGCGCGAACAGATCGCGCATCACTCGATCTACACGATTGGCGAGATCCTGATCGGGCTTGCCCTTGGCGCGGTGCTCGGGGCGGTTTCCGCAATCGGGCTTGCGGCGTCGCCACTGGCGCAGGCACTGCTGCGCCCAATGATGGTATTCAGCCAGGCGATCCCGGTTTTCGTTCTGGCGCCGATCCTGACGCTGTGGCTGGGCTACGGGATCTGGCCCAAGGTGATGATGGCGCTGCTCATCATCTACTTCCCGGTCACGTCGGCTTTCTTCGATGCGCTGATGCGCACGCCGGGCGCGTGGCTCGACCTTGCCCGCGTCATGGGCGCGCGCCCGGCGCGGGTGATGTGGCATATCCGCATTCCCGCCGCATTGCCGGGGCTGGCCTCGGGGCTGCGGCTGGCGGCGGTCTATGCGCCCATCGGGGTCATCATCAGCGAGTGGGTCGGCGCATCGCGCGGGCTTGGCTATCTCATCCTGCTGGCGCTTGGCCGGGTGAAGGTGGACCTTATGTTCGCCACCACCATCGCGCTGGCGGTCTTCACCCTGCTGCTCTACGCCGCCATCGACCAGATCTGCCGCCGCTGGCTGGACGCGCCGGACGACTGAAAAGTGAACGGCGGGGGCGCTGCCCCCGTCGCCGCAAGCGGCGACTCCTCTGGAGTACTTCCGGCAAGATGAAGCCCGACACGATACCGACGTCATACCGACGCGATACCGAAGCGATGCTGCCTCAGAAATCGGTCGGCGCGCCGCCCTCGGATTTGCGCCGCTCGACAAAACCCGCCAGTTCCTCGCGCAGGCTCTCATCCATCGGCGGCGGTTCATAGCTCTCGATGATGTCCTGGCCGATCTGATGCGCCCTCTGCGCCGTCCAGACACCGCCCGCGGCCTCCCAGGCCTCGTAGTTGCGCCAGTCGCTCAGGAAGGGCTGGTAGAAGGCGGTGGTGTAGCGGTCCTGGGTATGCTGGATGCCGAAGAAATGCCCCTGATCGCCCACCTCGCGCACTGCATCAAAGGCAATCTCGTCGGGTCCGGTCGCGGTGAGGGCCGGATCCATATATCTTTGAATATGCTGTATTATTTCGCAATCCATGATGAATTTCTCTGGGCTCGCGATCAGCCCGCCCTCCAGCCAGCCAGCGGCGTGATAGATCATGTTGGCGCCCGCCTGCACCCCTGACCAGAGGCTGTTTGAGGTCTCCCACATGGCCTGCCCGTCAGGCACGTTCGCCGCACAGACGCCGCTAGCGCGCATCGGCAGGCCATAGAAGCGGGCCAGTTGCCCGGTCATCTGCGTGGCGCGCATGTATTCCGGCGTGCCAAAGGCGGGCGCGCCCGATTTCATGTCGACATTCGAGGTGAAGGTCCCGATCGCGCAGGCCGCGCCGGGGCGGATCAACTGCGCCAGCACCACCGCGCAAAGCCCCTCCGCCAGGCTCTGCGCCACCGCCCCCGCCATCGTCACCGGCGCCATCGCCCCGGCCAGCGTGAAGGGGGTGACCACCAGCCCCTGGTTGCGCCGCGCGACGCGCATCCAGCCGTCCAGCATCGGGTAGTCATGCTTGAGCGGCGAGGTCGAATTGATGTTGGTATACATATGCGGCGATGCCTCGAACGCCTCATGACTGAGCCCGCCCGCGATGCGCACCATTTCCATCACGTCCTCGACCCTCTCGGGCCCGAGGCAATAGGCATGGGCGACCTTGTCGGTCAGCGTCAGCTTGTCATAGAGCACATCGAGATGCCGCACGCTGGCATGGATGTCCTGAGGCTCGACAGGGTAGCCGCCGATGAAATGGATGCAGTTGAAATACTGGCTGAGCTTCAGCAGTGTTTGGCACATCTCGCGATTGCCCGGCACCTTGCGCCCAAGCGACATGTCCCAGTAATTGGGCGGCGAGGAGACATTGCCGAACACCATGTTGCGCCCGCCGATGGTGAGTTGCCTTTCGGGATTGCGCGGCGTGATCGTCCACTGGCGCGGCGCCCTGGCGATCATCTCCATCACGAAATCGCGCCCCATGCGGACCGTCTCACCCTCGATGTCGCAGCCCCCCGAAGCGCGCAGGATCTCGAGCGCCTCGGGATTGAGAAACGCGATACCGATCTCTTCGAGGATACGCATCGCGCCGTCATGGATGGCCGCGATCCCGTCCGCGTCGAGCGGTTCGACCGGCCGGTCGGTATTGACCGGCGGGTTCCAGGGCATCTGCTCGATCACGGCGACGCCACGGCGCTGTGCGTTGCCAGCGCGCCCGCCGCTGCGTTTTCTGCGTTTCACCGGCTCTGCCATGTCGGGGCCTCCGCTGCTGCTGGCCCCATGAGAGCACCGGGCAAGACGCAGCGTTTGCCACTTTGCGACTGATCCTGTCGTTTTTGGATAACTCCGGACGTCAGCCCGCGCGGCGCGCCCTGCTTGCGCGTTGCCCGGTCCAGAGGATGTAGAGCGCAAGGCTGCCGACCACCAGCGCACCGCCCAGAATCATCATCGGCGTCGGCGCCTCGCCGGTGCCCAGCCATACCCAGGCCGGCCCCAGCACGGTTTCAAGCAGCAAGAGCAGGCTGACATTGGAGGCATGAGTGAACCGCGATGCGAGCGACAGCGTGAAAAACGACACCGGCAGGATCACCAGACCCGTTACCGCGATCGCCCAGACATTGCCGTCCGTCATCGCCGCCGGCCCCGCAATGCTCAGACCGCTCAGCCCCGCCAGAACAGCGCCGGTCCCGATAACCAGGAGGATGGGCAGTTGCGGGCGGCGGCGGATCACCACGAAATTGAGCGCCAACGCAATCGCGGTGCCCAGGCCGAACAACGCCCCCAGCAAAGAGGCAGGGTTCAGACCGACCTCGCCCTTGTCGCCACTCAGCACCGCGATGCCGATCCCTGTCATCACAGCGACGATGGTGATCCAGGTCGCGATGCGCGTAGGCTCGCCCAGGATCACCCAGGCGAGCACCGCCGAGAATACCGGCACAGTGGCCAGCCCGAACAGCACCACCGCCACGGGCGCCAGCGAGATGCCAAGTGCGAACAGGCTGGCGTTGGCGAACTGACAGGCCACGATGGTCAGCCCGAACCCCGAGACCAGCACCCGCAAATCACCGCGCCTGTTGCGGCTCAGGATGGCCCAGGCGGTCAGCATCGCCGTCCCCATCAAGAGACCGCGCCACGCGACCATCTCGAATCCCTTCATCTCGGACCAGCGCATGAACATCGTGTCCGGAGTCAGGACAAGCGTGCCGAACGCAGCCAGCAGGATGCCGAAAAGCGGGTGACGCGTCATGCGGCCACCCAGGCGGGAAGATGCCCGATATCAGGCAGAACCGCATCGGCGAGCGGCCACAGCTCATCCGCAAGACTGGTGCCGGTCAACACCCCCACGGTCTGCATCCCGGCGGCACGCCCGGCCCGTAGGTCATGGGTGCTGTCGCCCACCATGACGATCCGCTCCGGGGCAAGGCCGGTCTGGCGCGCAAAGGCCAGCAGCGGGCCGGGCTGGGGCTTGGCGCCATGGCCGGAATCGAACCCTGCGACGAAGGTGAAACAGGTCTCGATGCCCGCATGCTCCAGATGGCGGCGCGCGCCGTATTCGGTATCGTTGGTCATCACGCCAAGCGCCAGCCCATCGGCCATGAAATCACCCAACAGTTCTGCCAGCGGCACTGCCGGGGCGGGCGCGGCTTCGGCGGCACTGAGCATCAGCAGGTGCTCGATCTCGTCGACGTCCCGTCCGGGCAGGGCGCGGGCGACACACTCGGCCCCTTCGCGGTTGGTGCCTGCGATCATCGGGCTTTCGGGCCGGAACTGACCGACGGCCAGATCAAAGCCGATTTCGCTGGCAATCCGCGCCATCGTCGCGGCCTCGCCGCCGGACAGATCGCGGATAATGTCGGCGGCCCAGCCGCTCCAGGTAGCGTGGAAATCGAACAGGGTGCCATCCTTGTCGAAGAGGATCGCATCAACCTTTCTTGCCATACTCTTGCGGATCGCGGTCATGTCCAGTTCACCTGTTCACCCCCCGGAAGGGCCGCGCGGGCGCGCATCGGCAAGTCGGTGCTCAGCCCCTGCGCCTCGCAACAAGCGAGCACCCAGGCGTCGTCCATCAGGATGAAATCCAGAACTGAACCTAGGAAATCAGGGTCTTGGACCGCATCGCGCAGGGCCTCTTGCGAGGCCCCGGTGGTGCCCATGAAGACCCCGATCAACTCGTCATCACTCATCAGCCAGACCAGGCATTTCAGCGCGATCGTTTCGGCGGACTCTTGCGTCAAAGTCAAAATGATTAATTCCCGGAAAGGTTTTCTTAACCTCTCACAGGGATAGTCATGATTGAAGAAAGAGCAAGTCCGAAAGGCGGCAGTGCATGTCAGGCAAGGTTCTCATCGTTGATGGTTTGGCGACCAACAGGATCGTGATGAAAGTCAAGCTGTCGGCGGCCTATTACGACGTGATTCCTGCTGGCACGGCGGCCGAGGCTCTGGCGCTGGCTGCTCTTGAGTCACCCGACCTCGTGATCTGCGCTCCGACCATGGTCGATATGTCCGGCCCCGAATTCGTGCGCAGGCTCAAGAAACAACAGGAGGGCGATGCGCCGCCGGTGCTTCTGTTTCTATGCGATCACACGCTCGACTTGCGGCTCGATGCGCTGCGTGCCGGCGCTGACGAAGTGCTGGTCAAGCCGGTCGACGACCCCGCCTTGCTGGCCCGGTTGCGCAGCCTTCTGCGGCAGCATCAGGTGACGCGCGATCTGAGGATGCATGCCGGTGCCGTCTCGGCGCTCGGGCTTTCCGAAGCTGCGCCGGGCTTTGACCGTCCCGGCCGTATCGGCCTGATCGCGCCCGACAGGGGCGGCGCGGCGATGCTTGCTCAGCGGCTTCAGAGATGCAGCGGGCACAAGGTGAAGACGCTCGCCCCCGAAGCCGCGCTTGTGAAGCCGCGCTCGGGCACAGCACCCGAAATCTATGTGCTCCGGGTCTGCGCAGGCAACCGCAACGCGGCCACAGACCTGATCGCCAACCTGAACGCCAAGCCCCATAGCCGCTCAAGGCCAATCGTCGTGCTTCTCGCACCTGACGCGCAGGGGCAGACAGCCAACCTCTTGGACATGGGCGTCGCAGATGTGATCGCCGAATCGAGCGCCCCCGATGAATTGGCGCTGCGGATCGGGCGCCAACTCACCTTCGCGCGCCGCGCAGAGGCCATGCGAGAACAGCTTCAGTCCGGGCTCAGAGCCGCGGTGGTTGACCCGCTGACAGGGCTGTATAACCGCAGGTATGCCCTGCCATTCCTGAACCGTCTGGTCGACACGGCTTCGCATGACGGGCGCGGCTTTGCAGTGATGGTGGCGGATCTCGATCATTTCAAACTGGTCAATGACCAATACGGACACGCGGCGGGCGACACCGTGCTGCGCAAGGTGGCGCGGTTGCTGAAATCCAACCTGCGCTGCGAGGACATGATCGCCCGGATCGGCGGCGAGGAATTCATGATCGTGATGCCCGAAACCACGCGAAGCGAGGCGCGCCGCATGGCCAGCCGGCTCTGCGCAGCGGTGCGCGACGCTCCGGTGCCGATCGCCTCAAGCGAGGCCCCGGTCCATGTCACCGTCAGCATAGGTGTCACGATCGGTCATGCGGGCGGCAATGCGGCCAACCTGCTGGACGAGGCCGACCGCGCGCTCTACGGCTCGAAATCGGGCGGGCGCAACACCGTCACGCTAAGCCGTCATCCGGCGGCCTGATCCCGGACAGGACTCGACCGGTACAGCCGCTCATTCATCCCTGCCGCGCCCTGCGTGATGGCGCCACCCCGCCTCAAGCCGGTCCGCATAGGCCTTTCGCGCGGCGGGATCCATTTCCGACAGCCGGTCGAGCAGTAGGCGCTGTCCCAGCTCCACCCGCGCGCTGATCATGCCACGGATTCCCGCCATATGTGCCTCGATCGCGCTGCGATCGAACGGTTCGGCGCGCAGGTCTGAAATCAGCGACTTGAACGCCGCATGCTGTGCCGTGCGCCCCGGCCGCCCATCTCGATAGGCCTGGCGCATCTGCTGCGCGATCGCGTGCCGATCCTCCTCGGCCAGGGCACGGGTCATCGGCCCCGCCGCTCCGGAAATATGTGGCATGTGCCCCATGTGACGCCAACCTGACGAAAACAGCGCACCGCCAATCACCCCGAGCACCAGAAGGTTCAACGCCAGCGAGACGACCAACGCCACGCGCATCCAGCGCCTTGGCGCACGCGCGCCCCTTTTTTCATCCTGCGCCATCACATGGCTCCTTCGATCACGCTTGCCAGGTCGAAGGCATCCCAAGGATCCAGATCGACCACAAAAGCGGCTTCACCCTCGGCAAGATATCCTTCGAGTCCGCTGGGCGGGCTCGCCCCGATCCATATTCCCACAACCGTTGCCGTCGCGAGACCGGTCAACGCGGGCCAACCACCCAGACCTTGAAACACCTGCCGCCAGAAACCGGCCTCATGGGCAGGCGCCCTGCCCTGCGGCGCGGGCGTCTCGGCCTGTTCTTCCTGAATTTGCATCGCGTCGGCCAGAACCCGCGCCAGCAACGCTTCGGAGGGCCGTGCGGCGTGGCTGCGAGCGGCCTCGAAATGCGCCTTCAGCGCCGTGATGTCATCGTCATTCATGCTCATCCGCAAACCCCAATTCCGCGCGCCGGCCGGCCAGTTCCGCCGCCAGAGCCCTTCGTCCACGCGTGAGCAGGCTTTCCACTGCTTCGACGCTGATTTCCATGATCCCGGCAATCTCGGGATTACCCAGATCCTCGAGGTGGCGCAGCACCACCGCCTGTCTCTGGCGCCGGGGCAACCTGACAAGCGCCTTTTGCAGCGCATCCACCCGCGCCGCGCCCTGCAACGCCGCATCCGCGCCCTGCGCGGTATCGAGCGGCTCGGGCGCCGCGTCTAACGGCAGCGGACGCGCCTTGCGCAGCCGGTCGGTGCACAGGTTCGCAACCACCCGGTAGAGCCATGTGGTGACCTTGGCATCGCCCTGACGCCAGTCGGGTGCGACCTTCCACAGGCGCAGCATCGCTTCCTGGGCGACATCCTCGGCCTCGGCGGCATTTCCCAGCAGGCGCTGCGCATGCGCCAGAACACGCGGCGTCAGCCGCAGCGTCAGCGCCCGCGCCGCCGCCCGGTCGCCATTGGCAAACAGAACCAGCAAGGCGTCGTCCGATATGTCCTTCATCGCATCCAGCGGCATCTTCCCTGTCCCGGCGGTTCAGGATGCACCGCCCTGGGCGGCGCGGCAATGGGCCTTCGGGCCGGGCCAATCCGGCCCTGGCCCCGTGTACTGACAGCCGCTCAGTTCTGCGACTTGGACTTCGCACCGGACTTCCCGCAGGGCATGTCACCCTGGCTGCACCCTCCGCAGTCCATCGCGCCGTGCCGGGCGTGTCCCCAGCCCTTGTCCGACTTGCCCATGCGGCCACCACGCCGGTCGCCGATAGCATCGAATTCTTCGGCGGACACCTTGCCGTCACCATCACTGTCCAGCCGCGCGAACATGCGATCCATGCCGCCCGCGCGCATCTCATCAGCGCTCAGCATGCCGTCGCCGTCGCTGTCCCGGCTCTCGATCATCGCCTGGGCACGGGCGGTCATGCGATCCGCCATCATCGCGCGCATCTGGTCAGCCATTTCATCGGACGTCAGCTTGCCGTCGCCATTCGCATCGGCGGCATTGAAACGCGATTCTGCACGGGCGGTCATTTCTTCGGCGGTGATTGCACCATCGCCATTCGCGTCGAGCTCCTCGAAATCGAACATCGGCCCCTGGCCACGCGCCATGCCGCCACCCTGTCCCTGCTGCGCATAGAGCGCACCCGAGGTTGCGATGACAAGGGCGGCGGCGACCCCGGTGATATAATATGCAGGTTTCATGTCGTTCTCTCCTTGGCTCGACAGATCATTACGAAACCGGTCGCGTCGACCGTTTCAAATGGTCAAACGGGCGGGGCTTGCAATTCCGTCGCGCGGCCCACACATTTTCTCATCACGCTTGCGTGAAAACCGCGGCCTGATTTGCGACATCACGACGCAAGCACACCGCAACACCTTCATATCGGGCGCCGAATGGCCCATTTTCCGGGTTCCGAACGGCAGGAAACGCGATGACACAGATTGATAACACGATGGCCGAGCGCGAACTCTGGCCTGCCCTGCGCAAGGGCTTCCGGCGCAAGTGCCCCAACTGCGGAAGCGGGCCGATGCTCAAGAGCTACCTGGGAGTGCGAGACACTTGCCCGGTCTGCCGCGAGGATCTCAGCCACCACCGGGCCGATGACGGCCCGGCCTACCTTACGATTCTGATCGTCGGGCACCTGATGGCGCCTCTCCTGCATATTGCCTTTGTCACATGGCGGCCCGAGCCGCTTGTGCTGTTCACGATTTTCGCGGTTGGATGTGTCACGCTCTCACTATATCTTCTGCCACGATTGAAGGGGATGATAGTGGCGTTCCAGTGGGCCCGTCACATGCACGGGTTCGGGGACGCGACCTGACCCTTTCTGAAGCGGAAGGGCCAAGATGAACACGAGCGACAAGTCCGCCCTGCGCGACGCCGCAACGGTGATCGCACTGCGCGACCGCCATAGTGACCCGCATGTTCTGATGGGTCAACGCGGCGCGACCGCGGCCTTCATGCCGAGCAAGTTCGTCTTTCCCGGCGGCGCTGTCGATCCCGCAGACGCCGACGTGCCGTTTTCACGCCCGCTGCCCGCACTCTGTGCCGAGCGCCTGACCGAAGATGCGCCGGGCGCTTTGTCCAATGCGCTCGCGGCGGCGGCGATCCGCGAACTCTGGGAGGAAACCGGCCTGATGCTGGGCGATCCAGGTGAATGGCCCGGCACTGCGCCTGCTGATTGGGCGCAATTCGCTGCGCGCGGGCTGCTGCCTTCGGCCCATGGGCTGCAATTCGTGTTTCGCGCCATCACCCCGCCGGGCCGCCCGCGCCGCTTCGATGCCCGTTTCTTCCTGGTGGATGCCGGAGCGATCCAGGGCGATCTCGATGACTTTTCCGCCGCCTGCGAAGAGCTTTCGCACCTGCAATGGGTGCCGCTTGCGCGGGCGCGCGAATTCGACCTGCCCTTCATTACCGAAGTCGTTCTGGCCGAAATTGCCGCGCGCGTACATGATCCCGAGCCGCCCGCTTCGGTGCCGTTTTTTCGCAACGATGACGAGGAAAGCCTGTTCCTGCGCCTTCAGGGCCACAGTCCGCTTGCGGCGCGCCTCTAAGCCAGGACGACCAGCGCGAGAATCGAACCGGTCAAGAGCGCGATGCCCAGACCTTCGCGTCCGGTCAGGCGTTCACGAAAGACCAGCAACGACACCGCCAGCGAAAAGATCACCTCGATCTGCCCGACCGCAAAGACAAGCGCGGCATTCTGCAAGGTGAAGGCGGTAAACCAGCACAGGCTGCCGCCCATGCTGCTGACCCCCATCCACAGCGCCACGCGGCGCGCGCGCCAGACCGCAGCAAGTTGTCCGCTCTCGCGGTATGCAAGCCAGATCGCCATGCCGATCACCTGGCTCGTGGTCACCGCCGCCAGCGCGACGCCCGCCCGCAACAGCGCATCCTCGCTGCCGACCGCCAGCGTCGCGCCACGATAACACACCGCCGACACCGCAAAGAATGCTCCAGAGGCGAGTCCCAAACCCGCCGCCCGATTCGCGACCCGTCGCAGGCTGAGCCCCGGCATCCCGGCATTATCCGACAGCACGAGCACACCAATCAGGCCGAGAACGATGGCACAGAAAGCCAGCAGTCCAATCCGGTCTCCCAGAACCACCAGCCCGACCAATGCGGTCAGGATGACTTCGGTTTTCTTGAAGGTGATTCCCACGGCAAAGTTGCGCGCAGCAAACAGCGCCACCACGCACCATGTCGCCAGAACCTGCGTCAGCCCCCCGGTCAGCGCATAGGCCCAGAACCCCGGCGCCAATGCCGGCAACGGCGTGCCGGTTGCTCCCAGATAAGCCGCCACACCCGCGACCACCAATGGCGCGGAATACGCGAAGCGCGCAAAGGTTGCGCCCCCGGCGGACAAGGCGCCAAGGCTGAGCTGCTTTTGCAGCATGAACCGCAGTGTCTGAAACGCCGCCGCGGCCACGGAAAGGATGATCCACGGCTCCATGCGATGCGATATGCCCCGAATTTACCGTCTGGGCCAGAGCGGATGCGGCACAGGGTCCTTGGCACGCAGGAAATGCCGCCGGAAGATCTCGCCATAGGAGCGATAGAGATAGCCATCGTTGCGCCCAAGGTAATGCGCCCGGTGCGCAGCATAGAGCGCGGGCAAACGGTACCAAGGCACCTTGGGGTGCATGTGGTGAACCACGTGAAGGTTGTTGTTGAGGAAAATCAGCGCCAGCGGCCCGCGGTCCTCGATGATGACGGTGCGCCCGCGCGCCTTGTCATGGGCGCGGTGCTCGAGGAAGGTTCGGATCTTCAGGATCGACAGGGCCGCATAGACCGACAACAGATAGGCCCAGACCGGCATCTGCGCCACGGCGACAAGCCACCAGGATACCAGCAGCACCGCGGGAACATGCCAGAGCCAGGCCGACAAGACCCCCGGCACACCGGCACGGATCGCGCGCAGGTCGTCGCGCATGAACGCCACCTGCCCAACGAGCGGCCCCACCAGAAGGCGCCCCGCCAGCGTGTTGTTCAGCGCCAGGACCCAACGCAGCCACCCCGGCAGCCGCGCCCAGACGGCTGGATCAAGGTAATTGCTCTCTGGATCGTCATAGGGGTCGGTCAGGTGCTCGTCGCGGTGATGCGCCAGATGCGTATCGCGGAACCGCCGGTACGGCACGACAAGGCTGAGGGCGGGAAAAACCAGCGCCTCGTTGAGCCAAGCATCCCGCATCGGATGTCCGTGCAGCGCCTCGTGGCAAAGCGAGGAATGCAGCGCCACGCAAAGCGTCACCACCACCATCCCCAGCGGCAACCAGAGCGCTGCCGCCCATGTCGTGCCCAGCAACCAGCCGCCATAGCACGCCACCAGGAGCAGCAATGTCGGCCATTCGGCGACCGCCCGCGCGCGCAGCGCCTCAGCCATGCTTGCGCCCCCAGCCGATATGCGCCCAGATGCGCTCGTAGATGAAATACATACTCAGGCCGAGCATCGTGTTGATTGCCGCCATGGCGCCGCCCACTGCCGCCGATCCCGTCATCAACAGCCCGACAATGGCCATGACCGTCAGCCCGATCATATTCCAGACAATCGCTTTCACCAGCGTGCGCTGCCGCGTTTCCATGAATCCTCCGATGTTTTGTTTGGCACTACCGATACGCTTCGAGGCCATGGCTGGGCATTCCAAAAACGGTTAACATTTTTCTGCAATGATGATATTTATCACCACATGTCGCAAAAAACCGACAAACGCCTGCGGGCCGACCTGTTTCGCACCCGCCTTGCCGAAGCCCTGCGCGAGCGTGGCACCAACCAAAGCGCCCTTGCCCGCGCGGTGGGGGTTGATCGCTCGACCATTTCGCAGCTTCTCAAGGGGACGGGTGCGCGGCTGCCCAATGCGCAGGTGGTGGGGGAATGCGCCCGCGCGCTCGGGGTATCGGCCGACTGGTTATTGGGGCTGACCGACCGGCCCGAAACCGCCGCCGATATTCTCGCCAATACCATGTCACTGACCGAAGCGCCCCGTGCACTTGTCGACGAACAGATATTCCAGTGGCACAAGGAGGCTGCGGGCTACAAGATCCGCCACGTCCCGGCGGGGCTGTCGGACATGCTCAAGACCCGCGAGATGCTGGAATGGGAATATGCACCGCATCTTGGCCGCAGCACGCAACAAGTGATCGGCGCCTCCGAGGACCGGATGGACTGGATGCGTGGCGCACAATCCGACTATGAAATCGCCATGCCGATATTCGAGGTCCATAGCCTGATGCGCGGCGACGGATACTATGCCGGCCTGCCCCGCGACATTCGCGAGGCGCAGGTTGATCGCCTGATCGAAACGACCGAGCAACTCTACCCCCGGCTGCGGGTCTACCTGTTCGATGCGCGGCGGCTCTATTCGGCGCCGGTCACGATTTTCGGCCCGCTTCTAGCGGTGATCTACATCGGCCAGAACTACCTGGCATTTCGCGACACCGAGCGCGTTCAGGCCCTGACCCAGCATTTCGACCACCTCGTGCGCGAGGCACAGGTATCGGCGCGCGAACTGCCCGGCCACCTGCGCGCGCTGCGCCAGGAGCTTCTGGAATAACCGGGTGCCGCGCAGCAGCTCCCGTACCTGCACACCCGCATACATCCTGCGTAACCGTAGCCTTTCGGGGTGATCTCCATCATATCGACACATCCTCGCCATGCCCCCACCACAGTTCCCATGCAGGTGCATGGCATGGGCTGAAACATCTGGACGGGGCGACGGGAGACACCCGATGATCGACTATTTTCTGATCCTTGCCTTGGGTCTGCTCGTGTTCTGCCGCCCGTTGGCAAACGTCGCGCGGCGGTCCCGCCATGTGGCCAGGTTCTTTCCGAACGAAAGCCCGCCAGACGCGAACGACTCCCGCTGAACAGACACGGCTTCGCCGTCCGGCGCTTGCCTTGGTCAAACCCATGAAGACACGAGTCGAAAAACCTACGCATAAATACCTAAATTTCTGTTTCACTAAATTTAGGGTTGATCTCACCTGCCACTGCATTAACGTTAACGCACAACCAAGGGTCGCAAAAGGCCCACGAGCAGACAAAAGGCAGGCATATGATGACTCAACTCTGACGTTGAGTTTAATTCGGTTTCCCCGTGCCACGATGGTTCGTCTCTTTCACGAGACGCGTAGCGTTCCCGGCCGCGTTATCGCCGGGCTTTCGTTCCACATGTTGATGATGATCTGGTTGGGTGCATTTTGAAACCTTCCGGAGGGCAAATTGCTCTTTTATATCGCCAGTTTCCTTAGCATCACGTCCGGCCTGATCCTATTCGGACTCGGGGTCTACGGGTTGCTGGGCAACGACTACACAAAGCTGCATGTCGTCACCGAATTGCTGAAACCGATGGGATTCAGCCCGGTGCTGGACCAGCTATATCTCGGGTTCCTCTCGGTGCTCGGTTTCTGGCTGACCTTGGGCGCTTTCGTGCGTATCCCGGCGGCGATGGCGCTCGGAATGATCATCGGCAAGTTGCTGCTGGTCGGCGACATGCTCAAGATCGACTCACTGCTGTCGCTCGCGCTGGTGCTGATTTTTTATGCAGGCCTTGTGCGCATCATCACCAACACCTCGCATGACAAGCACGACCGCATCACGCCCTACGTGTTCAAGTTCTGGTAGCCGCGCAAGGCCGGACGTCAGAACGGCATCGGCTGCGCCCTGTGCGCGGCGTCGATATCCTCCAGCACCTCCGGGGACAGTTCCACATCCCCCGCACCCAGCGCATGATCGAGCTGTTCAAGACTGGTCGCTCCGAAGATAGCCGAACACATGAAGGGCCGCGAAAGGCACCATGCCAGCGCCATCTGCACCGGCTCCAGCCCGTGCTTTCGCGCGACGTCCAGATAGGCATCGACCGCCCCGAAGGCGCGCTCGGTGATACGCCCCCCGAGGGTCTCGTTCAGGCTTCGCCGCGAACCCTCAGGCACGGTGTCGCCCTGGTATTTGCCACTTAACAGCCCCGCCGCCAGTGGCGAGAAGGCCAACAGCCCGACATCCTCGTTGACGCAGAGTTCCGCCATGTCGGTATCGAACAGCCGGCACATCAGCGAATATTCGTTCTGCACGGACGCGACCCTCGGCCAACCCCGCGCCTCGGCAATGCGCAGCCATTGTGCCGTGCCCCACGCGCTCTCGTTGGACAGGCCGAAATGACGGAGGTTGCCCTTGTCCACCTGCTTTTGAAGCGCCTCAAGCGCGTCTTCCATATGCGCGATGGTCGCGTCGCGGTCCTGCGACGAGGGATCGAACTGCCAGTTCTTCCGGAACATGTAGCTGCCCCGGTTGGGCCAGTGGAACTGATAAAGGTCGATATGGTCCGTTCTGAGCCGCCTGAGCGAACCCTCGACCGTTTCGGGGATGGTGGCGGAACTGATCGGCGCGCCGTCGCGCGCGTTCATGAACCCCTCGCCGGAATGCTTGGTCGCAAGGATCACGTCACCGCGCCGCCCGCTCTTGGCGAACCATTCGCCGATGATCTCTTCGCTGCGCCCGGTGGTTTCCTTCAGCGTCGGATTGACCGGGTACATTTCCGCTGTGTCGATGAAGTTCACGCCGCGCGCCAGCGCCCGGTCGATCTGCGCATGGCCCTCGGACGCGCTGTTCTGCGACCCCCAGCTCATCGAACCAAGACATAGCGCACTGACCTCAAGGCCGGTGCGGCCCAGCGGATTCATCTTCATGTCTGTCCCTTCCCGTCGATTTTTCTTAACTCGCGTCGAACTTACCGCTTTGGCGCGCCGCGTCACCCCCGGATTTGTGTCGCGTCGCCTGTGCATCAAAAAGCAGACCGATAGGCAAAAAACGACATGGCTTTGTCGATTAGCTGCTGGCGTTTACGCGCCAAGCTGACACTCTGGACCGATCATGCGCATCCTCATTTCCTTCGCCGCTCTCTTTCTCTCCGTCATCCTGCTCCAACTTTCGACCGGAGGCGTCGCCCCTCTCGATGCAATTTCAGGGCTGGCGCTCGATTTCACGACCGCCCAGATCGGCTTCCTGGGGTCGGCGCATTTCGTGGGCTTCTTCATCGGCTGCTGGTGGTCGCCCCGGCTGATGGGCAGTGTCGGCCATTCACGCGCCTTCGCCGCATTCACCGCGATGGGCGCGATCGGGCTCCTGCTGCACATGATGGTTGTCGACCCCTATGCCTGGGCGCTCTTGCGGGTGGCCTCGGGAATCTGCGTCGCGGGCTGCTACACGATCATCGAGGCCTGGCTCCAGGCCGAAGTCACCAACGAGACGCGGGGCCGCTCGATGGCCGCCTACCGGATGGCCGACATGGGGGCGTCACTTCTGGCCCAAATGATGATCTCGGTGCTCGAACCGGCCTCTTACGTGTCCTACAACCTGCTGGCGCTGCTGTGCTGCGCGTCGCTTCTGCCGCTGGCGATGACGCGCATCCGCGAGCCGGTGACACCCGATGCCCCGCGCCTGCGCCCGAGGCTCGCCATCGAATGCTCGCCTCTGGCGGCGATGGGGGTGGTGGTTGCGGCGCTATCCAGCGCCACGTTCCGCATGATCGGGCCGGTCTATGGACAGCAGGTCGGATTGGCGATCGACCAGATCGCGTGGTTCCTGGCCGCCTTCGTGCTTGGCGGCGCACTGGCACAATACCCGGTTGGCTGGCTCGCGGATCGCTATGACCGTCGTTGGGTGCTCTTGGGCCTCTCAGTGGCCACGATCGTCAGTTGCATCGTAACAGCCATAACGCATGAACTGACCACCAACGGCGTCTTCCTGACCGCATTTTTCTTCGGGCTGACCAGCTTTCCGATCTTCTCGGTCTCGGTGGCACACGCGCATGACTTCGCCAGGTCGTCGCAGCGGGTCGAGCTGTCGGCGGCGCTGATGTTTTTCTATGCGATCGGGGCCATCGCCGCGCCGGTTCTCGCCTCCACGCTGATTACCCGTTACGGCCCACAGGCGATGTTCGTCATGATCGCCGTCGGCCATCTGGCGCTGATCGTGTTCGGCCTGGCACGAATGCGGGCGCGTCCCACCTCGGGCGCGCGCACCTCCTATGTCTGGGCGCCGCGCACCTCTTTCGTGATCGGCCGCCTGACCGGGCGCAGCCGCGAGCGCGATCAGCGCCGCGCCGAGTGATCCGCTGCGGCCTCCGCCGCCTCGGCTGCATCCTCGGCCTGCTCCACATACCATTCCTGCGCCGCCTCAACGGCCACGGGCGAGGAAGTCGGCAGAACGCCCAGGTAACTGCCGGTCTCGTCCACCGGCACGGCGGGGCGGCGCGTCATCCGCCAGGTTGCATACAGCGTGATCGCCACGAAGATGACGGCCGAGAACAGCCAGAACCCCTCCGGGCCGACCAGTTCCATCACCTGCCCCATGATGATCGGCCCCGCGATCGCCCCGACGCCATAGGCAAAGATCAAACCACCCGACGCCGCCGCCATGTCCTCGGCCTCGAGCGAGTCATTGGTATAGGCGATGAACAGCGCATACAGCGGGTTGGCCACGCCGCCCATGACAAAGGCCAGCACCAGCAGCGTCTCGAACTGCACACCCGCGAACAGACCGATCACCGTCGACACGGCGCCGATCGCAGCCATGCCAAGGATCAGCAACCGCCGGTCCATCCGGTCCGAGAGCCACCCCACCGGAAACTGCCAAACCATCGACCCGACAAAGATCGCCGCAACGAAGCCGGTAATCTGCGGCACGCTCAGCCCCGCAGCAGCGCCATAAACCGACGCCATGCCGAACTGTGCCGCGAAAACGCCGCCCAGAAGCAGGATCCCCACACTGGCCAGCGGCGAATGGTCGTATAGCTGGCGCAGGCTCATCGGCTTGGTCGATTCAAAGGCCGGGGTCGGCGTCACCGACAGCAGGATCGGCGCAAAGCTCAGCGAAACCAGGATCGACGGGATCACGAACAGGAAATACCCCGCCGCCTCGCCAAGGTTCATCATGCCCTGCGCCACGATCAACCCGGCCATCTGCGCCACCATGTAAAGCGACAGCACCTTGCCCCGCGTCTGGTTGGTCGCGGCATTGTTGAGCCAGCTTTCGGCCGTCACGTAGACCCCGGAAAGACAGAAACCGATGACCACGCGGATCACCGTCCAGCTGATCGGGTCGGTCAGCACCGGAAACGCGATCAGCCCGGCTGAGAGGAACGACCCCAGCGCAGCGAAGACCCGCACATGCCCGACCCTGCGGATCAATTCGGGCGCCAATCGGCTGCCCACCAGGAAGCCCAGGAAATAACCCGACGTGATGATCGACAGCTCCAGCGTGCCGAACCCCTCGATCGCGCCGCGCACACCCATCAGAGTCGCCTGCATGCCGTTGCCGATCATGATCAACGTCATGCCCAGCAGCAGCGCCCAGACCGAGGCGATCACCTGAAACATTCGCTTCTACCTTGTCCTCGGCGCAGTCATCGCGCGTTTCGGCGCGGCCGCGGGCACATCGTTCCCTTGCCGGGCTAACAGCCGGTCGAAGCCGCCGTCGATCCCGAAAGCGACAGGTTTGTCGGATTTTTGCCGCCCCCGTAGCGCGCGGGCTCTGGCCCTTCGCCTCTCTGAGCATTACACGGGAGGAAATTTGACGCATATGCGCTAAACGCAGGACGGACTCGATGGCAAGGCACCTGATCACATCGGCACTTCCCTATATCAACGGGATCAAGCACCTGGGCACGCTGATCGGCTCTCAGCTTCCCGCCGACCTCTATGCCCGCTACCAGCGCGGGCGCGGTCACGAGGTGCTGTTCCTCTGCGCCACCGACGAGCACGGCACACCCGCCGAACTGGCCGCGGCCAAGACGGGCGAACCGGTGGCCGATTATTGCGCGCGGATGCACAAGGTGCAGGCTGATCTCGCGCGCGGCTTCCGGCTCAGCTTCGACCATTTCGGCCGCTCCTCCAGCCCCCAGAATCGTCGCCTGACACAACATCTCGCCGGCAAACTCTACGAGTCTGGCCTGATCGAGGAAGTGACCGAAAAACAGGTCTATTCCAATGCCGATGGCCGCTTCCTTCCGGATCGCTACATCGAAGGCACCTGCCCCAATTGCGGCTATGACAAGGCCCGCGGCGACCAGTGCGAGAACTGCACCAAGCAGCTCGACCCGACCGACCTGATCGATCCGCGCAGCGCCATTTCCGGTTCGACCGACCTTGAAGTGCGCGAGACCAAGCACCTGTTCCTGCGCCAGAGTAACATGCGCAACCAGTTGAATGCCTGGATCGACTCCAAGGAGGACTGGCCGATCCTCACCACCTCGATCGCGCGCAAATGGCTCAATGACGGCGACGGGCTCCAGGATCGCGGCATCACACGCGACCTCGACTGGGGCATCCCCGTCAAGCGCGGCGACGAACCCTGGCCCGGCATGGCGGGCAAGGTCTTCTATGTCTGGTTCGACGCCCCCATCGAATACATCGCCTGCGCCGCCGAATGGGCCGAGGCCCACAGCCTTGACGACAGCGCCTGGGAACGCTGGTGGCGCACCGAAAAAGGCGCATCCGATGTGCGCTACACGCAGTTCATGGGCAAGGATAACGTGCCGTTCCACACGCTCAGCTTCCCCGCCACCCTGATAGGCTCGGGCGAGGATTGGAAACTTGTCGATTTCATCAAGTCGTTCAATTATCTCAATTACGATGGCGGCCAGTTCAGCACCTCGCAGGGACGAGGCGTGTTCATGGACCGCGCGCTTGAAATCCTGCCTTCGGATTACTGGCGCTGGTGGCTGCTGAGCCATGCACCCGAAAGCTCGGATGCCGAATTCACCTGGGACAATTTCCAGCAATCGGTGAACAAGGACCTGGCCGACGTTCTGGGCAATTTCGTCTCGCGCGTGACCAAGTTCTGCCGCTCCAAATTCGGCGAGGCCGTGCCCGATGGCGGTGAGATGGGCGCCCGTGAACGCGCTCTGATCGATGACATCACCGACCGGGTCCGCGCCTATGAGGGCCATATGGAGGCAATGGAGGTGCGCAAGGCCGCTCAGGCGCTGCGGGCGATCTGGGTCGAGGGCAACGAATACCTGCAAGAGGCCGCGCCCTGGGCCACCTACAAGGAAGACCCCGAGCAGGCCGCCGCCCAGATCCGCCTGGCGCTCAACCTGATCCGTCTCTACGCGGTGCTCTCTTCGCCCTTCATCCCCGATGCCTCGGCTTCGATGCTCAAGGCCATGCAGACCAGCGACGACGCCTGGCCCGATGACGTCGCAAACGCGTTGGCACATCTGCCGGCAGGGCATGGCTTCATGGTGCCCGAAGTGCTGTTCAACAAGATCACCGACGATCAACGCGATGAATGGCAGGTGCAGTTCTCAGGCGTGCAGGACTGACGCCAAGGCTGACGCACCAACTCTGGTACCCGCGGCCGGACTCGAACCGGCACGGCCTTTCGGCCTGGAGATTTTAAGTCTCCTGTGTCTACCATTCCACCACGCGGGCCAGTGGGGCGGACAATATCCGTTCCGCTTGCGGTGTAAACCCGTGCAAATCCACGAAAAGCGGCCTCAGAGTTCGTCCTCGCCCGCTTCCAGGGCGGGCAAAAGGTGGCGCTCACTCAGCCACGGGTTCAGGTCCAGCGCGCGGCGCAGCGCCAGCGCCGCCTCAGGCATGCGCTCCAGCGCAAAGAACGTCAGCGCCTGCCCGCTGAGCGCCGCCACATGGCGCGGCGACAATTCGATGGCGCGTTCCAGATCCGGCAGCGCGGCGTCGTAATCCTCGCGGATGAAATTGATGAAAGCGCGCTGGTTGTAACCCTCGGCGTAATCCGGGCAATAGGCGACCAACGCGTCGAAGGCCTTGATTGCGCCTTCGAAATCATAGGCGCCGCGCCGGGTTATTCCCTCGTCGAGAAGCTCCTGGGCGTAAGCGTCCGGCGCATCGGTCCACAAGGCCCACATCTGATCGGACAGCGCCTGGCCACTGCCTTCATCGGGCGCGGCGCGGATCTCGCCGATCAGGCGCGTCAACGCCTCCGAATGATCAGGCGGCGGCGGGCAGGCCCCGGCCCGCGCCATGCCGGGCAGCGCCGCGCCGACCGCGACAAGGCCGCACAGCAACGGGATGACAGGCAAGACTCTCATTATTACAGCAAAGCATCGCGATGCCGCCCCGGTCAAATAACATCCGAGAGAGCATTCTCCTTCACCGCCTGCATCGCCACGTAGGTTGACGTGTTGGCGACATGCGGCAGGGTCGATATCTTTTCGGCCAGCACCCGGCGGTAATCGGTCATATCCTGCGTGCGCACCTTCATCAGGTAGTCGAAGTTTCCCGCGATCAGGTGCACTTGCTCGATCTCGGCGATCCGGGTGACCGCGGCGTTGAACTCGGCCAATGCCGCTTCGCGCGTATCGTGCAGCCGCACCTCGACGAAACTGACGTGATCCAGACCCAGACGGATCGGATCGAACAGCGCCCTGTAGCCGGTGATCACCCCGTCCTTTTCAAGGCGGCGCAGCCGCGCCTGTGTCGGGGATTTCGACAGCCCGATCTCGCGTGCCAGATCGGTGATGCTGATCCGGCCATCACCCGCAAGCACCCTGAGAATCGCCCGGTCGAAGCGGTCCAGCTCTGGATAGTCGTTATTCATCGGCGGCCCTTTGATTTTGTATCGCAATGGATCGCGAAAACAGTGCATTCAGGAAAAATGACTTACCGCGCGGTGATATGATGGGTCAATCCACCTTGAGGGAATCCCATGCCATATGACAGCGATATCCGCCGCGCCATCGACCTTGCCACCTATGCCGATGAAGCCGCGACCATAGACCGGCTGACAGAGCTGGCGGCGCTGTCCGAAGCCGACCGCGCCCGCATCGTCGCGCGTGCCGCCGATCTCGTGCGCGAAATCCGCGGAGAATCCAGCCCCGGCCTGATGGAAGTGTTCCTCGCGGAATACGGCCTTTCCACGGACGAAGGCATCGCCCTCATGTGCCTGGCCGAGGCATTGCTGCGCGTGCCCGACGCCGAAACCATCGACACCCTGATCGAGGACAAGATTGCGCCTTCCGACTGGGGCAAGCACATGGGCCATTCTGCCTCGCCACTGGTCAATGCCTCGACCTGGGCGTTGATGCTCACCGGCAAGGTGCTCAAGGATGAGGATCCCGGCGTCGTCGGCCACCTGCGCGGCGCCATCCGCCGTCTCGGAGAGCCGGTGATCCGCACCGCCGTCGGGCGCGCAATGAAGGAAATGGGCCGACAGTTCGTGCTGGGCGAAACCATCCAGTCCGCGATGAAACGCGCCGCCGGCATGGAGAAGAAAGGCTACTCCTATTCCTATGACATGCTGGGCGAAGCCGCACGCACCGATGCCGACGCGAAGCGCTATCATCTCAGCTATTCGCGCGCGATTTCGGCCATCGCCAACGCCTGCACCAATGCCGACATCCGCGACAACCCCGGCATCTCGGTCAAACTTTCGGCGCTGCACCCCCGCTACGAGGTCGCCCAGCGCGAACAGGTGATGGACGTGCTGGTGCCGCGCCTGCGCTCCCTCGCGCTTCTGGCCAGATCGGCAGGCATGGGGCTCAATATCGACGCTGAAGAGGCCGACCGCCTGTCGCTCTCGCTCGACGTGATCGAAACCGTGTTGTCCGAACCCTCGCTCGCGGGCTGGGACGGGTTCGGCGTCGTGGTGCAAGCCTATGGCCAGCGCGCCGCGCCCACGCTCGACTTCCTCTACGACCTCGCCACCCGGCTGGACCGCCGCATCATGGTGCGGCTGGTCAAGGGCGCCTATTGGGACACAGAGATCAAGCTGGCGCAGGTCGAAGGCATCGACGGCTTTCCGGTGTTCACCTCGAAGGCCGCGACCGATATCAGCTATATCGCCAATGCGCGCAAACTGCTGAACATGACGGATCGAATCTATCCGCAATTCGCCACCCATAACGCCCATACAGCTGCCGCTATCCTCGATATGGCAAAGGACAAGTCTGCCTTTGAATTCCAGCGCCTTCACGGCATGGGTGAGGCGCTGCACAGCATCATCCTTCGCGGCGAAGGAACCCGCTGCCGCATCTACGCCCCGGTCGGGGCCCATCGCGACCTTCTCGCTTACCTTGTGCGCCGCCTGCTTGAAAACGGCGCCAATTCCAGCTTCGTCAACCAGATCGTCGACGAGGACGTCGCCCCCGAAACCGTCGCCCGCGACCCTTTCGAGGCGATCCATGACGATACCCCGAGGCTGACCACCGGCCCCAACCTCTTTCAGCCCGAGCGCCGCAACTCGATGGGCTTTGACCTCTCGCATCGGCCCACGCTCGATGCGATCGACGCCGCGCGCGACCCCTTCGCCGCGCCCCATCGATGGAAGGCTGCGCCGCTTCTGGCGGGTAAGAGCGCGCCGCAGGCTCCTGAACCAGTCAACAACCCCGCCGATCCCGCCGACAGCCCCGGCACCGTCGCCTTTGCCAGCGAGGCCGATGTGAACACCGCCCTTGATGCGGCCCACCCTTGGGACGCGCCCGCCAGCGAGCGCGCGGCGGTGCTCAACAAGGTGGCCGACCTCTACGAGGAAAACTTCGGCGAGATCTTCGCCATCGTCCACCGCGAGGCCGGCAAGATGGTGATGGACGCGGTGGCCGAACTGCGTGAGGCAGTTGATTTCCTGCGCTACTACGCGGCCAACGCGCCCGAGGGCTCGCCCGTTGGGACCTTTACCTGCATCAGCCCGTGGAACTTTCCGCTGGCCATCTTCACCGGTCAGATCAGCGCGGCGCTTGCGGCAGGCAACGCGGTACTATCCAAGCCCGCCGAGCAGACCCCGATCATCTCGCATCTCGCAGTGCAGCTCATGCACAAGGCGGGCGTGCCGAAAACCGCACTGCAATTGCTCCCAGGCGCGGGTGATGTCGGCGCGGCGCTCACCTCGGACCCCCGCGTCGATGGCGTCGCTTTCACCGGCTCGACCGAAACCGCGCTCAAGATCCGCACTGCAATGGCTGAAAACCTCGCCCCCGGTGCGCCGCTCATCGCGGAAACCGGCGGGCTCAACGCGATGATCGTCGATTCCACGGCCCTGCCTGAGCAGGCCGTGCAGGCGATCGTCGAATCCGCCTTCCAGTCCGCCGGCCAGCGCTGCTCGGCGCTGCGCTGCCTCTATGTGCAGGAAGACATCGCTAAACCCTTCATCGAGATGCTGACCGGCGCGATGGACGCGCTCTCCATCGGCGCGCCCTGGAACCTGTCCACTGATGTCGGCCCGGTCATCGACGACGAGGCCCGCAGCGCCATCGCCGCACATATTCAGCAGGCCCGCGCCGAAGGGCGCCTGATCCACACGCTGAAATCACCCGATACCGGCACTTTCATCGCGCCCAGCCTGATCCGAGTCGGCGGCATCGCCGATATGGAGCGCGAAATCTTCGGTCCGGTCCTGCATCTCGCAACCTTCCGCGCCGATGAGCTGGACAGCGTGATCGACGCGATCAATGCCACCGGCTACGGGCTGACCTTCGGGCTTCAAACCCGGATCGACGACCGCGTGCAGCATGTCACCGACCGTATCCACGCGGGCAACATGTATGTGAACCGCAACCAGATCGGCGCCATCGTCGGCTCGCAGCCCTTCGGCGGCGAGGGCATGTCGGGGACCGGCCCCAAGGCCGGCGGCCCGCATTACCTTGCGCGCTTCACGCGTCAGACCGCACCCGCTTCGGGCGGCGACGGGAACTGGAGCGGCGACATGCCCATCAACGAGCTGAAAGCCGCGCTTCAACGCGCCAACAGCCAGCAGGCCGAACGGCGCGAAGCGCTCGTGCTGCCGGGGCCGACAGGTGAATCGAACCGCCTGACGACCCATACCCGTCCCGCGCTGCTCTGCCTCGGGCCGGGCCAGGCGACGGCAGAGACACAGGCCCGCGCGGTCCGTGACCTTGGCGGTATCGCGGTGGCGGCAACCGGCCATATCGCGCCCGAAACGCTGCGCGATCTCGACGGGATCGCGGGCGCGCTGCATTGGGGCGACGCCAGCGCGGCGCGCGCCTATGCCCAGGCCCTCAGCCAGCGCAGCGGACCGATCCTGCCGCTGATCACCGGCTTGCCCGATACCGGCCATGTGCTCCATGAACGCCACGTCTGCGTCGATACCACGGCAGCGGGCGGCAACGCGGCGCTGCTGGGCGGTATGGCGTGACCGCACTGATCCGCGCCCTCCGGTTCTCCCCGGCGGGCGCACGCGGTTTCGCTTGACCATCCGGCGGCGGCGCGCCAACACTCCGGCATGTTCCCGATCCGCGATCACAACCCCTCGGGGGGCACACCCTATGTCACCTACGCGCTGATCGCGATCAACGTGGTGGTGTTCGTCAGTTACTGGCCCCTCTTCACCGATCCCCGCCAGTTGAACCTTTTCTTTTACGACTGGGCAATGACACCGGTTCTGGTCAGCAGCGAGGGCACCTGGCCGACCATGTTCACCTCGATGTTCCTGCATGGCGGCTGGATGCATCTTCTCGGCAACATGCTGTTCCTCTGGATCTTCGGCGACAATCTCGAAGACGAGATGGGCCATCTCGGCTATCTCGCCTTCTATCTCGCATCCGGCCTCGGGGCCGCGGCAGCGCATTTGATCTCGGCGCCCTATTCGCAGGTGCCGACCGTGGGCGCTTCGGGTGCGATTGCCGGGGTCATGGGCGGCTACCTCCTGCTTTATCCCAAGGCCCGCGTCGATGTTCTCCTGATCATCATCTTCATCGTCAAGATCATCCCGGTTCCCGCCTGGGTCATGCTGGGGCTCTGGTTCGGGCTGCAACTCTTCAACGGTTTTGGAGCCGACCCCACGGGCGGCGGCGTCGCCTATTGGGCGCATGCCGGTGGGTTCATTGTCGGGCTGGTCCTGACCCTGCCAATCTTCCTGCGTCTTGGCGGCACCCGATACTGGCGGCGCACCGATGGCCATCCGCCACATCCCGAGGCGCGCTACACCTACCGGCGCACGCCCATCCCCCGCGTGAGGCGGCGCAAATGAGCAACCCTCTCAAAGCCGCCTGTCATTGCGGCGCGGTCGAACTTCGCGTGACGCTTTCCGATGGTCTTGCCACGGCCCGGCGCTGCGACTGCTCCTTTTGCCGGCGCCGCGGCGCCGCCGCGGTCTCTGCCCCGCTCGACGGTGTCGAAATCCTGCGCGGCGCCGACAAGCTCACGCTCTATCAATGGGGCACCGGCACAGCGCAGCATTACTTCTGCTCGGTCTGCGGCATCTACACCCATCACCGCCGCCGCTCGAACCCGAATGAATACGGCATCAACCTTGGCTGCCTTGAAGGCATCAACCCGCGCGACCACGAGCCGATTCCCTGGGTCGATGGCGTGAACCACCCCTCCGATACCTGACCGCACACCGCTCGCGCGCCCGGCTTCATCTTGCCTTAAATACGCCCGCCGAAGGCGGATTTCCCCATCAAGACCCGCAGGGACTCAGATCGCGTGAAAACGGCAACCCGATGCGCATCCGCGCTCGACCCAGCCACCGGTCACGATGCCCTCTAGAGCATCCCGCGCGCGATGTGCTCGATCTTGCGCGCCACCGCCACAAGGCGGGGGGCTAGATCCTGCTCCAGTCGCTCTGTCGTGATGATCGAGCGCAAACCGCCCACATTGACCGCATAGACCGGGTATCCGTCACGCCGCCGGATCACCGCGCCCGCCGAATTCGCCTCGGCGATCCAGTCACCGTCGCTCAGCGCATATCCATGCGCATCCGCATGTGCGATTGCGGCGCGGGCGCGCGCCTCGACCTGGGGCCAGTCGTCCCCGAATTGCGACGCGATCGACGCCATATGCGCTTCGCGCTCGGCCTCGGGCAGCGCGGCCAGAAAGGCACGCCCCATGCCGGTGCTGATCATCGGAATGCGCGAGCCGACGCCAAGCCGGATCGCCATCGACGCAGGCGTGCGGCAGGCTTCGACATAGATGATCTCCGAACCGCTCGGCGTTCCGAGGTAGACGCTGGCATCAGCATATTCGGCCAGTTCCTGCATGTAGGGGCGCGCGATATCGCGGATCTCCATCTGCGCCATCACATCATAGCCCAAGGTCAGAACCGCCGGTCCCAGCGAATAACGGCCGGTTTCCTCGTCATGATCGAGATAACCAAGCTCCGTCAGCGTGAAGGTCAGCCGCGACACGGTCGCCTTGGGCAGATCCACGCGCGCCGCGATCTCGGCATTGCCGATGGGCCGGTTATCCGGCCCGAACGCCTTGAGAACCGCAAGACCCCGCGCGAGCCCGGAATTGATCCTGTAGTCTTTTTGCCCGCTCTCGGCGGACGGGGCTTCTTTTCGTCTGACCAAGTCCGTGTCCCATGTACCGTTATGCTATGCACCATGATGGCAAGCACACATAGCCCATAAGGCAGGCCGAAGGCAAACACGCCGTTAGCCGGACCCGGCAGCATTACGTTCCGCGATCGACCGGTAGAGCGCGACGGTCTCGCGGATACCCTCGGACAGGGGCGTTTCCCCGATATCGCCGATCACGTTCCTGAGCTCGGATGTGTCGAATCCTTCGCAGGGCGATATCCGCTCGTCCCCCGCACAGGTGATGCGCGCAGAGGGCACCACCTCCTGGATCGCGCGCAAGACGTCGGCCGTGGTGTGAACCGTCTTCGTGACATCCGACAACAGCGCCCCGCCCCAGCGGCCGGTCACGGCCTTGACGAACACATCGGCCACATCCCCGGCATATTGAAAGCAGCTGCGCATGGTGAAAGGAATTTCATAAGGCCGCCCCAGCGCCGCGGCCTCGATCGCACGGGTGATCGCCGATGTCTCACCGTCATCGCGCCCCACGCCATAGACCACATAGGGCCGCAGACCGAGGCTCGCCAGCTGGTAATCCTGCCAATAGATGCGGGAAATCTCCTCGCCGGTTTTCTTGAACACACCATAGAGGTTCGACGGCGCGTTCGCCGGGCCGCGCGGTTTCGCGGCGATCGAGCTGGTGTAGATGATCCGCTCGATACCATTCTGGCGCGCGGCCTCGAAGACGTTGATATGGCCACCGATATTGATCGCCGCGCCACGCCCCGGCATATCGCGGCATTGCGGGATCTGAAGTGCCGCAAGATGGATGATGCCGGTCGGGCGCGTCTCGGCAATCATCGCCCCAAGCGCGGCACCGTCGGTCACATCGCAGACCTTGAAATCCACCAACCCCTCGGGAAGGTCGGGCTTCAGCAGGGCCAACCGGCTGTGATCGTCGCTGATATCGGTCGCAACCACGCCGATCCCGCGGTCGACCAGCCGGGAAATGATCCAGGACCCAAGGAACCCGGTCGCGCCGGTGATGAAAATGAGCTCTCGCGATGGCGTCATCGCCCCCCCTGTATGATCTTTGTCACGGCAGCCAGTGACATGCGCATCGTCATCACGTCTGCGCACGCGGCGCGGATTGCCCGTTGCATGTGGCCTGCCTCCTCCGCTCTTTCACCGCGCTGCCCCAGGAATGCGGCCTCCTCTGCCGCTGCCCGAACATCGCTCTGACTATTTTTAAAACACAATTTCAATTTTGATTGCAAGTGAAATTCCAACCCGATAGCCTTTGGCACGGAAACAATTGGTCTGCCGGGCCTTTATGCGCGGCTGGCCCCAATCCGGGAGGAGACGGAAAACCCATGCCGAAGACGAATGAAATGGTGGTGCGCACGCTGATCGAGAGCGGTGTCGAACGCGCCTTTACGCTGCCCGGACTGGGCGTGACCTGGTCGCTGCCCGCCTTCTACGACGCCAAGGACGATTTCGACGTCGTCCTGTGCCGCAACGAGTGGATCGCGTCGATCATGGCGCAGGCCGCAGGCCGCCTGACCGGCAAGCCTTCGGTCCTGATGGGGCAAGGCCCGTGGATCACCACGATGGGCGGACTCGGCATTCTCGAGGCACATTTCGCCGGTTCGCCTATGGTGGTTCTGACCGAGACGTCCGATTACGACGGTTACGGGCAGATGGGCTGCTACCAGACCATGACCGGCGATTACGGCGGCGCGAATGCGCTGGCCTCGCTCAAGCCGATCACCAAGTACAGCACATATGCCACCTCGCCCGAAGAGGCGGTGTTCGGAACGCAGATGGCCGTGAAACATGCATCCCTGCCCCGGATGGGCCCGGCGGCGGTGATCATGAAGACCTCGATCATCCGTCAGGAATTTCCCGAGGACGCCAAGCCGGCGATCTATCCCACGGGCGGCTACCTCAGCTACACGCCCGCACGCCCCGACAAGGCGGCGGTCGCGGAACTCGCGCGGATGATCGACGCCGCCGAGCGGCCGGTGATCGTTGCGGGCAACGGCGTGAACGCCGCCGAGGCGGGCGAGGCCCTGCAGGCGCTGGCCGAAAAGACCGGCATCATGGTCGCCACCAGCTACAACGGCAAGGGCGTCATCGCCGAGACCTCGCCGGTCTGCGCGGGCATGCTGGGCACATGGGGACACCCGACCGCGAATCGCGTCGTGGCGCAATCGGACCTCGTGATCATGCTGGGCGCGTCGATGGGACCGGATTACACCCGCTTCCGCGACCCCGGCCTGATCCGCCCCGGCGATCAGAAGCTCGTTCAGGTCGATATCGACCCGCGCAATTCCGGCTGGGTCTACCCGGTGGATCACGCGATCACCGGCGATGTCGCCGATGTGCTGGCCATGCTCGAGGAATTCGGCCTTTCCGAGGAACGCGCCACGCCGCGCATCGGTCACGGGATGGATATGAAGAAGCGCTGCGGCTATTTCGATCTGCCCGACCTGCCGTCGGCACAGGGCACGGTGCATCACACCGATGTCGTGCGCGGCTTGCAGGATTTCCTCGGGCCGGACGATCTGGTCACCCTCGATGCCGGTGCACAGCGGATCTGGGCGACCTTCGGCCTGCGCACGCCCTATCCGGGGCAGCTTCTGGTGCCGGGCGGCACCGGCGTGATGGGCTGGGGCGGCCCTGCCGCAGCGGCCGCCAAGATCGTGCGCCCCGAAAAGCGCGTGACCTGCCTGTCTGGCGATGGCGGCTTCATGATGACCGTGCAGGTTCTGCCGACTGCCGTTCAGCAGAACCTGGACGTCGTCTTCCTGGTGTCCAACAATGCCGGTCTTGGCATGGTGCGCGACAACCTCGGCGACAAGCAGATCGCGGTCGATTTCAACGATGTCGATTTCGCCAAGGTCTCCGAAGGCATGGGCGCCAAGGGGATGAGCGTCTATCACCCCGGCGAAATCCGCGATGCGCTGGAAGAGGCCCACAAGATGGGCGGGCCGGTCGTCATCGACGTCAAGGTCGACCCCGCAGCCAGCCATCACGAGGCGGTGGACAATGCGCCGCTTTGAAAACCGCAGCGCCCTGATCACCGCCGCCGGCAGCGGCCTTGGCCGCGCCATGGCGTTCCGGCTGGCGCAGGAAGGGGCCGTCGTCACGATCTGGGATCGTGACGCCGACGCCCTCGCCGAGGCCGAACAGGAGGCCCGCGATGCAGGCCTCGACGTGACCGGCATGGCACTCGACATGACCGACGCAGCGGCGATCGACGCCGCCGTTGCCCGGATGCTCGACGCAAGCGGGCAGATCGACATCCTGGTCAACAATATCGGCGGCTCACTCCACACGCCCTTCCGCTTTCTCGAACAAAGCGAAGAGGATTGGGACAGGGTGATGTCGGTGAATGTCACCGCCTGCGTCCGCACCACGCGGGCGGTCCTGCCGCATATGGTGGCCGCAGGCTATGGGCGCGTGATCAACATGGGCTCCAAGGCGGGCCGCTTCGGCAGCCTGTTCGCGGGCGCCAACTACGCCGCCTCGAAAGGTGCGATGCAGGCCTTCACCCTTCAGATCGCGCAGGAATTCGGCCCGGCGGGCATCACCTGCAACACGCTGTGTCCCGGCGCGATCCTGACACCGCGCGTCGAACGCCTGCTGTCGGAACGCCAGTCCGAGGAGGAGCGCGCCAAGGTTCTGCAATCCATCCCGGTCCGCCGACACGGCACGGTCGAGGACATCGCCGCCGCCGTCGCCTACCTCGCGTCAGAGGAAGCCGGTTTCGTCAATGGCGCCTCGCTCGACATCAACGGCGGTCAGGCAATGGTCATCTGATGGCCGCGCGGCGCGGGAGACCTCCCGCGCCGCTTTCGTGCTTTCCGCCCCTTTCGATCAGATGGCGGGCGGGTTCCAGGCTTCCGGCGCGCGCGGGTCGATATCCGTCACCACGTCAATCAGCACCGGCTTGCGCGCGGCGATCGCGCGCTCCAGAACCGGACCAAGTTCGGCAGGATCTTCGACCCGGATGCCCTCGACCCCGAAATCCCGCGCGATGGCGGCAAAATCCGTGGGGCCGAATCGGTTGATCTCCTCGGGTGACCCGGTGCGCCCCTCGTAGAATGACGCCACCTTGGGCGTTCCCTGCCCGAACCCCGAATTGTTGTTGATGACCGTCACCACCGGGATGTTCCAGCGCCGCTGCGTTTCCAGTTCGGACAGGTGGTAGTAGAACGCCCCGTCCCCCGAGAAACAGACCACGGGCCGCTCCGGCGCCCCGCATTGCGCCCCAAGCGCCGCAGGATAGGCCCAGCCCAGAGAGCCCGCCGCGCGCAGATAGCTTTGCCCCGGATGCGGCAGGTCAAGCATCGTCGCCGTCCAGATGCCGGAATAGCCGGTATCGGCCACCAGCACGCCATTCTCGGGCAGGGCATCGGAAATCACGCGGCAAAGGCGCTCGACCCGGATCGGGGCGACGTCGGACGTGGCCAGCGGCTCCATGTCGGCGCGCCAGTCTTTCACCACCTTGCCCACATGCGCGGCCCAGGCCTCCCAATCGCTGCGCGCGGTTGTCGCCGCGTCCAGATCGTTCACCGCCTGGCGCGGGCATCCCCAGACCGGCGTCACACCGGGATAGTTGCGGCCGATCTCCTGTCCGTCGAGATCGATCTGAATGATCGCCGTGCCCTGCGCGGGAACGGTGTAGTTGTTGGTCGGCTGGTCGCCCGCATGACAGCCCACGAAGATCACCAGATCCGCCTCATGCACCAGCCTGTTGGCCGGGGGCGCCGAATAGGTGCCGACCGTGCCGACATGCAGGGGATGGGTCGTCGGAATGATCGTGCGCCCGCCCAGGGATGTGGCGACAGGGATGTTGCAGCGCTCGGCCAAGCTCAGGATCGCGGCATTGGCATCGACCTGTATCGCGCCGGCCCCGATCACCATGATCGGCCGTTCAGCGCGCATCAGGCGCTCGGCGGCGGCGGTGATCGCGTCGCGCGCGGCAATCGGTCGATGCACCGGAAGACGCCCCAGCACCGGCTCTGGCAAGACCGCATCCGGCACCTCGCCGCGTTCGATCACTTCGCCCCCGAGGCCGTTCACATCCAGATGCACCGGGCGGGGCGACCCGTCCACCGCCATGCGGAAAGCCTGCGCCAGCAGGTGCGGCAGCTCTCGCGCCTCGGCCACATCCATGCTGGCCTTGGTCACCGATTGATAAAGCGGGGTATGATCCACCTCCTGATAGGCGTTGCGATATCGCAGCATCGGCTCCTTGCGCCCGGTCAGCGCCACCACCGGTGCGCGGTGCAGATAGGCGTCCTGCAGGCCCGCGGCCAGATTGGCCGCCCCCACCGACTGCGCCATGCAGACCCCGACATGACCGCTGACGCGGGCATATCCATCCGCCATGTAGGCCGCGGATTTCTCGGAATGGGCCAGTATCCGGGTGATCCCGAGAGATTCCATTTCCACCAATGTGGGCCGCAGGATCGCGTCCATGAAGAACACATGTGTGACCCCGAGCGCGTCAAAGGATTCGGCGATGTAGCGGGCTCCGTTCATGGGTGCGGAAGTCTTGGCAGGCATGGCGTCAAATCCTTGTCAAATCTCGTTCATGCGCGATTCGTGAAAGCGCTTTCAAAATGAACATTCACAAATTGCACTTATATTTTCAACATATATTTTGAATTGCTATTCCAATAAAATGCGCAATAATGATTTCGCTTTCATATCTTGCGGTGGATGCCCCGTGACCCGGACAAACCAGACAGATAACGGACCGCGCCGCGTGCGCATGGAAGAAGTCGCCCGCGTCGCAGGCGTCTCGCCCGCAACGGTGTCGCGCGCGCTCAAATCGCCGGAAACCGTGTCCGAGAAACTGCGCCTGCGCGTGCAGGAGGCCGCCACGCGCCTCGGCTATGCGCCCAATCGCATCGCCGGCAGCCTGGCGGGCGCGCGCACGCCACTGATCGGGGTGGTGGTGCCCAGCCTCACCAACTCCTTTTTCGCGGCCACGCTGGACCGGATGAGCGCCCTGCTCGATGCCAAGGGCTATCAACTCATGATCGGCCAGCACGATTACGATTCCGACCGCGAGGAGCGCATCGTCACCGCCTTTTCAAGCTGGAACCCCTCCGCGCTCGTGGTGACCGGGCGCGACCACACGCGCGGCACGGTCAGCATCCTTTCGGCCACCGCCTGCCCCGTGATCGAGATGTGGGATCACGATGAGCGCCCGATCGATTCCGGCATCGGCTTCAGCAACCGCGCTGCGGGCCGACTGGCAGGGCAGCATTTCGCATCGCAGGGCTTTGAGCACGTGGCCTATGTCGGCGCCCTGCTCGAGCAGGACACCCGCGCCCGTGCCCGCGCCGAGGGTTTCGCCGCCGAGTTCCTCGCGGCCACCGGCAGGCAGGCCCAGATCCTGGATGTCAGCAGCCGCGATCTTGGCGAAGGCTGCAAGGCACTCGCGCGGGTTCTGGCAACCCAGCCCGAGACACGCGCCATCGCCTTTTCCGGCGACATGCTGGCCGCTGGCGCCATGTTCGCCGCCGAAAGGGCGGGGCTGCGCATTCCTCAGGATCTGGCCATTCTGGGTTATGGCGATCTTGATATCGCCGCGCATATGAACCCGGCGCTCAGCACCATTCGCCCGCCCCGCAACGAGATCGGCGAGGCCGTCGCGGACCATATTCTTGCCCGGCTCGCGGATCCTTCGGCGCCCAAGCAGAATCTCGATCTCGGGGTCGAACTGATCCGGCGCGCCACGACGTGAGCGCACGGATCAAGGGCCTCCCACCCGAACAACCCAACCCGAAAGGACAGGCCATGAGAATCGAACAGACCGCCGTGATCGGCGCAGGCACGATGGGCCACGCTTTGGCACTGGTTCATGCGCTTGGCGGGCAGCGGGTCAGCCTGCATGACAGCAGCCCCGAGGTGCTCAGGTCCGCGCCCGCCCTCATCGAAGCCGCCAGCGCCACCCTTGTCGATGCGGGCGCGGTCTCTGCTTCCGATGCCCGGACAGCGCTTGAGCGGATCACCTATACCGAGTCTTTGCCGGACGCGGTCCGCGACGCCGATCTCGTGGTCGAAGCCGTGGTCGAGAAAGCCGATGTGAAGCGCATCGTTTATGACGAGATCGACCGCCATGCCCCGGAATACGCGATCATAGCCAGCAACACGTCCTATCTGGATCCCTTCCCGCTGATCCCCGCGGCGCGTCAGTCGCGCGCCGCCATCGCCCATTGGTATACGCCGCCCTATATCATCGACCTGGTCGATCTGGCGCCGGGGCCCGACACCGCGCCCGAGGTGATCGAAACCCTGCACGCCCTCTACCAGGGGTTCGGCAAGGCACCGCTGGTCTTCGACCGCCTCGTGCCGGGCTATATCGCCAACCGGCTGCAACAGGCGCTGAACCTCGAATGCCTGCGCATGATCGACGAGGGCTGGGTAAGCGCCGAGGACATAGACCAGTCCATCCGCCACGGTCTGGTCCATCGCCTCGCCGTGCTGGGCCATATGAAAAAGCTGGATTTCACCGGGCTGGAAATGGCGCGCCTCGGGATCGAGGGCGGCACGTATGAGCCGCCCGCGAACATGCTGCAAAGCCCCACGCTCGACCGGCTGATCGCCGCCGGGCGCACCGGCGTGCGCGCCGGGGCCGGGTTCTACGATTATGGCGATGCATCCGCCGACGCGCTGTTTCGCGAACGCGACCTGAAATTGCTCAGGCTCAAGGCACAATTGAAAGACCTCGAAGGAGAAGACACATGATTACCGCCGACCTCGCGGGCAAGACCGCCTTGGTGACAGGGGGCGCATCGGGAATCGGGCTTGCGACCTCGACGATGCTGGCCCGGATGGGGGCGAAAGTGGCGATCAACCATCTCGAGGATGACCCGACCGGCCCGGCCAGGCTGTCCGAGTTGCGCGCCGAAGGACTGGACGTGATCTCCGCGCCCGGCAATGTCTCGGTCCCCGGCAATGCCGAGGCCATGACCGCCGCCGCCATCGAGGCCCTGGGCGGGCTTGACTACCTCGTCAACAACGCCGGAACCTCGGGCACCCCGGACAAGATTCCGCCCTCGCAGCTCGACAAGATGACCGAGGAATTCTGGCAGCTCCTGCTGAACACCAACCTGATCGGCGCGTTCCGCTGCGCCCATGCGGCCGCCGACGCGCTGAAGGCCAGCCGCGGGGCGATCGTCAACATGACCTCGATTGCCGGGATCGGCCAGCAGGGCAGCTCGATCGCCTATGCCGCCAGCAAGTCCGGGCTGGTCAGCCTGACCCGAAGCCTTGCGCGCGGGCTGGCGCCCGAAGTGCGCGTCAACGCCGTCGCGCCCGGCCAGACCAAGACCCCCTGGACCGAAAACTGGCCCGAAGAGCGCAAGCAATGGGCGCGCGACCAATCGGTGCTCAAGCGCCGCTCGTCGCCCGAGGACATCGCCGAGGCGGTCCTTTTCCTTTGCGCCGGGGCCAGCATGGTCACCGGGCATGTGCTGGTGGTCGATGGCGGGATGACGCTCTAGAGGCCTATCAGCGCGCGAAACCGTTTCAGGTGGCTGGCGCGCCCGCCCTCGACCTGCGAGAGCACCAGCAGCCGTTTCAGCATGTGACCGACGGCCAGTTCGTCGGTCACACCGATCCCGCCATGCAGTTGAACCGCATCGCGCATCACCACGCGCGCGTCCTTCGCGATCTTCACGCGCGCCGCCGATACCAGCTTGCCGCGAAATGCGGCATCGTCGCCCTCCATGGCCTCTGCCGCCAGCCGTGCCATCGAATGCACCTCCTCGCGGCGGATGAACATCTCGGACATGCGGTGCTGAACCACCTGGAACCGCCCGATCGCGCGACCGAACTGCTCGCGCAGCTTCACGTAATCCAGCGTCGCGCCATGCAGCGCATCGACCAGCCCCGACATCTCGGCCAGCACCCCGACAAGCGCCATGTCCCGTCCGTAAGCCAGCGCCTCGGCGCAGCCGGTCACGACATCCTCCTGCGCGCAGCGCACACCGTCAAAACAGACCCGCGCCGCCACCTGCCCGTCAACCAGGCGCACGGGCGTCACATCCGCGGCCTCGGCGGGTATCCGCATCAGGACGGGCGCGCCATCAAGCTCGGCCACCACCCAGAAGACCTGAGCCCAGGGCCCGGCCATCACCAACGGGGCCACGCCCGACAAGACCAGCGCTCCGCCCGTCTTCACCGCGCTGACCGGCGCGCCCGGCGCCCCCTCGGCCACAAGCGCGATACGCTCACCCGACAGGATCGGCTCCAGTTCGGCCCCCGCATCGGGCAAGGCCCGCGCCAGCGTCGCGGCGCATTTCATGGCAACCGGCCCCACCGGCTCCAGCACCAGCCCACGTCCCAGCACCTCGAGCATCGGAACAAGCTGCGCCGCGCTCAGCCCCAGACCGCCCGCCGTCTCGGGCACCGCCGCCGCCAGCCAGCCCAGCTCAGCCATCTCGCCCCAATGGGGCGGCACCTGCTCCGGCGGCTGCTCCAGCATCACATTGCGCTGCGCAAGGCCGTAATGATCTGCAACGAACCGTTCGGCGGTATCGCGCAGCAAGAGGGTCTCATCATCTGGAATGTCGAAACGTATCATGGATGTCTCTTTCAAAGTCCCAGCACCTGGCTGGCAAGGATGCTGCGCTGAATCTCGTTGCTGCCGCCATAGATCGACAGCTTGCGCCAGTTCATGAACTGGAACGCCACGTTCTCGAACGGTTCCTCGGTCGCGCCGCTGTCGCGCGCGGGCAAGGCCGATGGTCCGGCGATATCCAGCATCAGCTCCGTCAGCCCCTGTTGCGTCTCGGTGCCCCGAATCTTCAACAGCGATGTTTCAGCCCCGATTCTGACCCCAGCCTCCGCCGCCGCCATCAACCGCAGCGTTGTCGCCTCGATCGCCATGATGTCGATCTCGAACTCAGCCAGCGCATCGGCGATCTCGGGCTCGGCCTCGCATCCGGCCGCGCGCGCCATCTCCCGCGCCCTTTCCAGCAGGTGCTTGGAACGGCCGATCCCGCCGATCCCAAGGCGCTCGTGTTCCAGCAGCGCCTTGGCATAGGTCCAGCCCATGTTGATCTCGCCGACCACCATGTCATCCGGGACAAAGACCTGGTCCAGGAAAATCTCGTTCACCTCCTCGGTGCCGTCCATCAACCGGATTCCGCGGCGTGTCAGGCCCGGCGCCGACATATCCACCAGCATCATCGAGATGCCCTCTTGCTTCTTTACATCCGGGTCGGTCCGCACCAGGCAGAAGATCCAGTTCGCGTATTGCGCATAGGTGGTCCAGGTCTTCGATCCCGAGATCAGCCAGCCACCTTTCGTGCGCTCGGCGCGGGTGCGCAGGGCGGCAAGGTCGGACCCCGCGCCGGTTTCGCTGAACCCCTGACACCACCAATCCTCACCCGACAGGATGCGCGGCAAGAACCGCTGCTGCTGCGCGGTCGAGCCAAAGCGCATCAGGATAGGTCCGATCATCTTGAAGCCGAAACCCGGCAAGGGCGGCGTGTGCAGGCGGAACAGCTCTTCATCCGCGATCAGGCGCTGGCGGGCGCTCCATCCCGGCCCGCCATGTTCCTTGGGCCAGCCCGGCGCGGCCCAGCCCTTCTGATAGAGACTGCGGTGCCACATCATGAAATCGTCCCGCACCAGCGGCGCGCCCCGCGCCACCTTCGCACGCGTATCCGGGTCCAGCTCTGCGGCGACGAAATCGCGGATCTCCTTGCGAAACGCCATGTCTTCGGGGCTGTTCAACAGATCGGTCATCGGGTGGCCTCCTCCGGTTTTACGATCAGGGCATCCACCGCGACACAGCCTTCGCCCTCTGGCAGCACCAGCAGCGGGTTGATGTCGATGCTCTCGATCTCCTGCGCATGCGCCACCGCCAGATCCGACAATCTCAGAATGGCATCCTCTAGGGCTGCACGGTCCGCGCGCGGCGCGCCCCGGTATCCTTGCAGCAACATCCCCAGCCGGGTTTCGCCGATCATGTCCTTCACGTCTCGCCGGCTCAGCGGCGCACGGCGCAGCGCCACATCGTCCAGCAGCTCGGTCATCACGCCCCCCACGCCGACAAGGATCATCGGCCCGAAATCAGGATCGTTCTGCATACCGAGGATCACCTCGACCCCGCCCGTCACCATCTGCTGGACGACACAAGGCGCAGGCTGCCCGTTCAATGTCTGGCCCGCCAGCTTTTCGGCAAGATCGCCATAGGCCGCACGCGCGCCGCCTGCATCCTTCAGGTTCAGATGCACCAGACCTGCATCGCTCTTGTGCTCCAGTCCGTCGGCAAGCCCCTTCATGACCACCGGGAAACCGATTTCCTCGGCGGCGGTCAGCGCCTCGGCCTCGCTCATGACCAGTCGCTCGCCCACCATCGGCAGGCCATAGGCACGCAGCGCCGCCTTTGCGGCATGTTCCGACAGGCTGCGCCCGTTCCCGGCAAGCTGCGCCTTCATGGTCGCGGCCGCCCCGTCGGGCAGATCAGGCCGCGGCGTGTCATCCGCGGTGACATTCGCACGCCTGTGGTAATCCACGAACCGCTTTAGCGCCTTCAGCGCGGGCTGGCTGCCGCGATAGATCGGCAGGCTGCGATCCTTCGCCAGCTGGTCAAAGCCAGCCTCGACCACCTTGCCGCCGTCATAGACCACAAGGATCGGTTTGTCCGAGCGCCGCGCCAGCTCCAGCACCGGCGAAATTAGGCGCCCGCGCCATGCCTCGCGCACCTGATGAATGAACACCACCACGATATCCGTGTTCTCGTCCGCCAGCACCGCCTCAAGGCTCTGACCCCAGCGTTCGGGATGGTTGTTGACGTTCCCCGACAAATCCAGCGGGTTCACCGGCGGCGTGAAATCCAGCAGCGGCCGCAGCGCCGCCTCGGTCTTCTCCGTGAAATCCGCCATCGGCAGGCCCAGTGCCTCGGCCTGGTCCGCAACGACCCCGCTCCACCCGCCCGAGAAGGTGACGACCGAAATCCGCTCACCGCGCGGCGCGGGGCATTTCTCGAACAGCGCCGCCACCTCCGCCAGCTCCAGCGGATCGTCGACCGAAACGACATTGTTCTGCCGGAACACCGCCTCGTAGGTGCGAAACGCGCCGGCCATCTTGCCGGTATGGGCCAGCGCCGTGCGCGCCGCGCGCTGGCTGCGGCCCAGCTTCAGAACGATCAGCGGCTTCTCTGCCTCGCGCGCGCGTCTCGCCAGTTCAAGGAAACGCGACGGCGTGCGCAGCCCTTCCAGCGCCATCGCCACCGACGCGATCTGCGGATCGTTCAGCGCCCAGCCCGCGTAATCCGCCGCCTCGACATTCAGTTCGTTCCCGGTCGACACGAGGTAGCGCATATGCACCCCCTGGTCATGCGCCCGCGCCAACAGCACCATCAGCAACTGGCCGCTTTGCGATATCAGCGCGGTTCGACCCGCCGACATATCCTCGGGAAACGTCGCGGCGGTCAGCCCCATGAATCCGCTATCCAAATTGGCCAGCCCAAGGCAGTTGGGGCCACAGATCGCGATCCGGTTTCGGTTGGCGACCTCGCGCAGGCGCTCTTCCAGCGCGCGGCCCTCCTCGCCGGTCTCCGAGAACCCCGAGGCCAGGATGACCGCGCCGCGCACGCCCTTGCGTCCGCAATCCTCCAGAATGTCCGGCAGCACCTTTTGCGGCACGAACATCAGCGCGGCGTCCACCTCTTCGGGTATGGCCGAAACCGACGGATAGCAGGGCAGCCCGTTCAGCTCTTCGTATTTCGGATTCACCGGGAATATCTTGCCCGTATAGCCAAGGCGACGCAGCACCGGCACCGCCATGCCGCTCCAGCCCTCGGCGTTCGCGCTTGCCCCCACCACGGCCACGCTTTGCGGGTTCATCAGGCCGGAAAGCTGGTCGGAAAGCCCGAAATCCGCGGTCGCGCCTGCGGCGGGCGGGGCCGCGGTGACTGTATCGGATGGCATCGTTGTTCCTCCCCGGAAAGCTCTGTTCAGCCGCTTATCCGCCAAGGTGATGAACGAGTCAATATTTTCGGAATGTTGGTTCGCTATGCGAAATTATAGGAGCTTGAACCCCCTCATCTCGCTCCACAACACCTAGTCAGGATACAGCCGCCGCATACGGCTCTGAATGATCTGTGCGCTGTTCATCAGCGCCGGGGCGTATTCCTCCCGGATGCGCTCAGCCGTCATGACCGAAGACAGGCCCGACACCGACAGCAACAGCGGATCGGCGCCATCGACGACGCTGATCGTTGTCGCCACCGCATGAAGTTCGGGCCACCAGCCGCCCATCGACGCCGCGTATCCGCGCGCCTCGAATCCGGCGACGGCAGCGTTCACGGCCTCCTCCTGGGCGGCGAAAAGCGCCGGGTCGGCGCGGGCCAGATCGCTCAGGATCTCCGCGCGCCTCTCCTGCGAAAGCCCCGCCAGATAGGCCCGCCCGATCGCCGTCTGAAGCATCGGCACCAGCGCCCCGACCTCAAGGTTCAGAACAATCGCCTCAGGCCGCCGCGCCAACTCGATATACCTTATTTCAAGGCCGCTCGGCACGCCCAGCGCCACGGAAAACGCCCCGATCTCCGACAGCGCCTCCATCGCCGGGCGGGCGATATCGCGGATACCAGTGCTGACATGCGCGGCATGGCCCAGCTCTATTACCCGTGGCGTCAGGCTATAGCGCCCCGCGCGCTCGTGATAGGCAAGGTAGTTGAGCTTGCGCAGCGTATGGGTAAAGCGCGACACCGTAGGTCGCGGCAGCCCGGTGCGCGCGGCAAGCTCCTGGTTGCTCAGCGCCCGCTCGTCGGGGCGAAACGCGGCGATGATCCGCAGCCCGCGCGCCAGCGAGGTGACAAACTGACGGTCCGTCGCCTGGCCCTGCTCGTCCTCGCTCATGACCCGCCCTCCTTTTGCCGGCAAAGCACGCGTTGATAGGCAACATCACCGCCCCGCGCAAGCCACCCTTCATCCACAGATCGCGGGCTTGTCACCCAGGATAGCGGGTGCTAGACATTATTGAAATACAATTTTGCAAAGCGGACGAATTCGGTTTCATACCCCGAAATCATCCGCGCCACGCAGAGGAGGGAAACATGACAGCCAGCCCGGATCGCCCCGGCCCGCCCCCGACCGGCCCCGACCAGCAGTTTCAAGCGCATGTGGCCGATGGGCGGCTCTGGCTTCAGACCTGCCAGGATTGCGGCAGCGCGATCTTCATGCCGCGCATTCTGTGCCCGCACTGCCACTCGCTTTCGCTGCAATGGGCACCGGCATCGGGGCTTGGAACGGTCTATACCCGCTCGGTCCTGCACCGCCGCCCCAAACCCGGCGACGATCGCCCGACCGAACACGCCATCGTTCTCGTCGATCTCGACGAAGGCCCCCGCATCATGAGCCGCCTGCCCGACACGCCCGCCGCCGATATCCGCATCGGGATGCGCGTGCGCGCCCGCATCGCAGGCGAGGACGGCGCGCGCGTCGTGCTGTTCGATCCCGAGGAGAGCAAGACATGAGCAACACGCTGAAAGGCGCCGCCGCCATCGTGGGCGTCGGCACCGCAGGCCTCGGCGAAGCCCCCGGCTTCAACGCGATGGATATTCAGGCACTCGCGGTGCGCGCGGCGCTTGACGATGCCGGCTTGTCCCTGGCGGATGTCGACGGGCTTTTCTGCGCCAACATGAGCCATACCTTTCCCGCCATCTCGACCATCGAATATCTCGGCATCGCGCCGCGCTGGATCGACGGCACCAATACCGGCGGCTCCAGCTTCGTGGCGCACGCGATGTCGGCGGCGATGGCGCTTCAGGCGGGGCTCTGCGACGTTGCGCTGATCTGTTACGGCGCGACCATGCGGACCGGCGCGGGGCGCATGGTCCCCGCCGCCGAGCAGCCCGCCTACGAAATCCCCCATCAGCCGCGCTATCCGATGACCGCCTATGCGATGGCGGCGGCGCGGCACATGGCGCAATTCGGCACCACGCGCGAACACCTGGCCGAGGTGGCGCTTGCCGCCCGTGCCTGGGCACAGCTCAACCCCGACGCCTTCGAGCGCGGCGACCTCACGATGGAAGATGTCCTGTCGTCGCGCATGGTGCTCGAACCCCTGACGCTGCGCGATTGCTGCCTGTTGACCGATGGCGCGGGTGCGGTGGTGATGACCCGCCCCGACCGCGCCCGCGACCTCGCACAGAAACCGGCCTATTTCCTTGGCGGCGGCGTGGCATCCTATAACCGGGCGATCTCCGAAATGCCCGACCTCACCACCACCGCCGCAAAGGACTCCGGCGCGCGCGCCTATGCGATGGCCGGTCTCGGCCCGGCGGACATGAATGTGCTTCAGCTTTACGACGCCTTCACCATCAACGTGATCCTGTTTCTCGAGGATCTGGGCTTTTGCCCCAAGGGCGAGGGCGGCGCCTTCGTCTCGGGCGGGCATATCGCACCGGGCGGCGGGCTGCCGGTCAATACCAATGGCGGCGGGCTCTCGTTCACCCATCCCGGCATGTATGGGATCTTCACCCTGATCGAAGCCACCCGACAGCTGCGCGGCGAGGCGGGCGCGCGGCAGATACCGGATGCAGAAACCGTTCTGTGCCACGGAAACGGCATCACGCTGTCGCACCAGGCTACCGCCATCCTGGGCAGCGAAAACACACTCTAACCGCAGGGAAGCGACCCTATCATGACCGATCTCATCGAACGATTCACGCGCGGCCCGCTCGGGATCATCCGCATGACGCGACAGCCGGTGAACGCCCTGGGCCATGCCCTGCGCTGCGCCATATCCGAGGCGCATCGCGATTTCGATGCCGACCCCGCCATCGCCGCCATCGTGCTCACCGGCTCGGGGCGGTTCTTCTCCGCCGGGGCCGACATCACCGAGTTCGACAGCGGGCGCAAACCGCCTTACCTGACGGACCTGATCGATCAGCTTGAACAGGGCGGGACGCCCGTCGTCGCGCTGATCAACGGCATCGCCTTTGGCGGCGGTCTCGAACTGTCGCTCGGCTGCGACGATATCTACCTTCTGCCAAAGGCAAAGCTGGCCTTGCCCGAGATCAAGCTCGGCATCATTCCCGGCGCGGGCGGCACCCAGAAACTGCCCCGCGTCATCGGCGGCCCCGAGGCCTTGGCCTTCATCCTCAAGGGCGATCCCATCAATGCCGACAAGGCCTGTGCACTTGGCCTTGCCCGTGCAATCGCGCCCGACGAAGACGCCGCCCTCGACCTTATCGCGCGCGCCGCCGAAGACGGCCTGCCCCGCCGCGACATGCACACGCTGACCGTGCCCGGCGCAGTCAGCGATCTTGACGAGGTCGCCGCGCCCTTTCTCAGGCGCGCGCGCGGCGCACCGGCCCCCGCCAAGGCGCTCGAAGGGGTCCGCATGGCCTATACCACCCCGCTTGACGAGGGGCTGGCATGGGAACGCGAGACCTTCACCGCGCTCAATGCCTCGCCGGAATCGCGCGCCATGCGGCATGTGTTCTTCGCCGAAAGACAGGCCGCCAAGATCGCCGATATTCCCGCCGATACCACCAAGCGCCCGGTTGAAACCGCGGGCGTGATCGGCGCCGGAACGATGGGGGCGGGCATCGCCATGTGCTTCGCCGATGCGGGCATCCCCGTGACAATCGTGGAACAGGATCGCGAACGGCTCGATGCCGGGCTGGCGAATATCAGGCGCAGCTACGAGGCGATGCGCGACAAGGGCCGCCTCGCCCCCGAGACCGCCGAGGCGCGCCTCGCATCTATCACCGGCTCGGTCGCGATGCGCGATCTGGGCGCGGCGGACGTCGTCGTCGAAGCCGTGTTCGAGGCGATGGACGTGAAACGCGAGGTCTTTGCGCAGCTCGACGCGATC